>OHPB01000759.1_pt1 | contig 19978 bp, 18 predicted proteins | sample 1577621 | NCBI WGS metagenome assembly OHPB01 (sample SAMEA3879577, study PRJEB24766) | human gut metagenome | biome: human-associated habitat; feature: feces | place: USA | collected 1985/1987 | reverse complement strand
GGGAACTGTGTGCGGGGCTGGCAGCCCCCATACAATCCCCGCCTACTTATGATATAGCTTTTTTGACTGGTAGCGCGGCTCGCAAGTAAGGTTGATCCCCAGCTTGCGGAACACGCCCACGTCCACCGAAGAAAGGATGACGCTGGAATGGGCTTCGGAGCCCCGGAGCTTGTCCAGCTGCTGCATGGCCAATTCCGCGGTAGGGTTGGTGGCGGCGGAAATGGACAGGGCGATAAGGACCTCGTCCATATGGAGCCGGGGATTATGATTGCCCAGGTGTTCCACCTTCAGGTGTTGGATGGGCTCGATGACGATGGGGGAGATCAGATGCACCCCATCCTGGATATTGCCCAGGGTTTTGAGCACGTTGAGGAGCAAGGCGCTGGAAGCGCCCAATAGCTTGCTGGTTTTTCCGGTAATGATCCGGCCGTCAGGCAACTGGAGGGCGGCGGCGGGGCCATTGGTGGCTTCCGCCCGGTCCAGGGCGGCGGCGATCACCGGCCGGTCCGCCTCGGTGACGTTAGCCTGGTTCATCAGCAAACGGATCTTGTCCGCCGGTTCGGGGCCGCTGAGGCCCTGGCGGGCGGAGCACATGGCCGCATAGTACCGCCGGATGATCTCCTGCCGGGAGGCCTGGCGGCATACTTCGTCATCCACGATACAGTTGCCCACCATATTGACCCCCATGTCGGTGGGGGATTTGTACGGACAGTAGCCGTAAATTCCTTCAAACATGGCAGACAGTACGGGGTAGATCTCCACATCGCGGTTGTAGTTGACAGTGGTTACGCCGTAGGCTTCCAGATGGAAGGGATCGATCATGTTAACATCGTTTAAGTCTGCGGTAGCTGCCTCATAGGCAAGGTTTACCGGATGCTTTAAGGGAATATTCCAGATCGGGAAGGTCTCGAATTTGGCATATCCGGCCTTGATGCCCCTCTTGTTTTCGTGGTAAAGCTGGGAAAGGCAGGTAGCCATTTTTCCGCTTCCCGGGCCGGGAGCAGTGATGATGACCAATGGCTTTGTAGTTTCGATATACTCATTTTTTCCGTAGCCTTCATCGCTGACAATGTGAGCGATATCGTTGGGATAGCCTTCGATGGGATAGTGGCGGTAAACCTGGATGCCCAGCTTCTGAAGCTTGGTGCGGAACAGATCCGCAGAAGGCTGACCGGTGTAGCGGGTGATTACAACACTTCCCACATAAAGCCCTTTATCACGGAATTCCTGAATCAGACGAAGAACGTCTACATCATAGGTGATTCCCAGATCGTGGCGGATTTTATTTTTTTCAATGTCAGCGGCATTGATGGCAATGACGATCTCTGCCTGGTCGGCAAGCTGAAGCAGCATCTGCAGCTTGCTGTCCGGAGCAAAGCCCGGAAGGACTCTGGAAGCGTGATAGTCGTCAAACAGCTTTCCGCCGAATTCCAGATATAATTTATCTCCGAACTGGTTGATTCGTTCCCGAATGTGTTCGGACTGCATTTTCAGATATTTTTGGTTGTCAAATCCTATTTTCATATATTTTCTAGCCCCTTTCACTGCCCCTCATTGTATCACAGAAGGCTTTAAAATGCACCCGGAATTTTGATTATTTTAGGATTTTGTGATATACTAAGCAGAAAGGAACTTGTCAACCCGATAACACAAAGGACAAAAGGACTGGAGTATGATGAAAAGCAGATATGCAGGGCTTTTTTTGCTTCTGGCTCTTCTGGTTGGGCTGATATCCGGCTGCGGAAAGCTGGAGGCAGTAAAGGAGCTGGCCACTGTTCCGGAGCCGGTAGTGGTAGAGCACGGAACAACGAAGGCAGAGGAAGAAGGCGAAAAGAAAGCAGACGAGGCGGAGACGGAACCGGAACTGCAGACACAGGAAATTGTATTGGAAAAGGAGCAGCAGAGAGAACCGGTTCAGGTGAAGGGAATTTATATTTCTGCCTATGTGGCAGGAACCCCATCGATGGTGGACAATCTGATTGCAGAGCTGGATCGAACAGAGGCCAATACGCTTGTGATTGATTTAAAGGATGATTTTGGCCGTGTAGCCTGCGCGATGGAATCTCCCCTGGTACAGGAGCTGGGTTCGTCCAAAACCTATATTTCAGATATTCAGGGGCTGATGGAGAAGCTGGAGGAGCATGATATTTATGCGATTGCCCGTATTCCGGCTTTTCGTGATGCATGGCTGGGAGATGTGAGGCCGGACTGGTGCATCAAAAAGGCAGACGGAACGGTATTCCGGGACAGAGACGGCAATGCCTGGGTCAATCCCTATAAGAAAGAGGCCTGGGATTATCTGGTGGAAATTGCCGTAGAGGCGGGAAGACTGGGCTTTGAGGAGGTACAGTTTGACTATGTGCGTTTCTGTACGGAGAAGGGCATGAAGGAGGCTGTTTTTGACGAGGCTGACGTGCAGGGCCGTTCCCGGACCGGAATTATTCTGGAGTTTATGGAATATGCCTATGACAGGCTGAAGGCAGAGGGGCTGTTTGTGTCAGCAGATGTGTTTGGCGCTATTATTAACAGTGATGTCAATGCGGATTCTGTAGGTCAGATTTACGGGGAAATGGCAAAGCATCTGGATTATATCAGTCCTATGATTTATCCTTCTCATTATGCTGATGGAAATTATGGAATTGCCCATCCGGATATGCAGCCCTATGAGACAATCTGTGCAGCGCTGATGGATTCCAGGAAGGAGCTTTATTTTGCAGGAAAGGACGGAGATCACATTGCTGTGGTGCGTCCCTGGCTTCAGGATTTTACAGCCAGCTGGCTGACCAATCATATTCCTTACGGCGGGCCGGAGGTCCGCAGCCAGATTCAGGCGGTTTATGACTGCGGATATGATGAATGGCTTTTGTGGGATGCTGCCTGTACCTATGACTGGGACGGTCTTCTGACACCGGAGGAGGCAGAGGCAGAGCGGGAGCAGATTGCCCAGTCCCGGGCGGCTTTGCCGGAAACAACCTTTGCAGAGGAAACAACAGCGGCAGAGACGGAAACCGTGGGAGAAACACAGGAATCGTCCTCAGGGGGACAGGAAACAGAAGCTGCAGAATAGGATGGATTCGGGGAAAGCCGGTTTTACGTTCAGGAGGGTATCAGTGCGGTTCACTGATACCCTTTTTTCTTTATTTGTGCTATAATTTTGTAGTAACAGATCAGAAGAAGCAGAGAGTGAGGAATTCAGATGGAAAGACAGGTACATCCTGGGGAATTTTATCGACATTTTAAAAATAAATTATATCAGATTCTGGCAGTGGCAACCCATTCGGAAACGGGGGAGAAGATGGTGGTTTATCAGGCGCTTTATGGAGATTTTGGTGTGTATGTAAGGCCTTATGAGATGTTTATAAGCCCTGTAGACCGGGAAAAATATCCGGAAGTGACCCAGCAGTACCGGTTTGAACGGGTGGATATGGCGGCCGGAGCCGGAGAAAACGCTGACAGGATCAGAACGCAGGAATCAGAACAGAACCTGTATGAGCCAAGTCCGGCTTTTCTTAAATTTCTGGATACAGACACGTATGAGGAGAGGATGGAGTGTCTTTCTGCCATGGCGCGGACGGCAAAACAAAGAGATCTGGACAGTCTTTACCTGGTGCTTGATATGAAGCCGGAAACAGGTACGATTCCGGAACAGATTCAGGCGATTGGAAGATTTCTGACGCTCCAGAACCGGTTTGACGGAAAGCGGCTCAGATAGGAGGAAGGGACGGGAAGATGTTTAATATCGAGGATGAACTGAAGAAGCTGCCGTCTCAGCCGGGGGTTTATCTGATGCACGATGCCAAAGATGAAATTATTTATGTGGGAAAGGCGATCAGCCTGAAAAACCGGGTGCGGCAGTATTTTCAGAGCAGCCGCAATAAGAGCGCAAAGATCGAGCAGATGGTTTCCAGGATTGCCCGGTTTGAGTATATTGTGACAGATTCGGAAATGGAAGCCCTGGTTCTGGAATGCAATCTGATCAAGGAGCATCAGCCCCGTTACAATACCATGCTGAAGGATGACAAGGCATATCCTTATATTAAGGTGACGGTCGGGGAGGATTTTCCCAGGGTGATGCTTGCCAGAACCATGAAAAAGGATAAAAACAGGTATTTTGGCCCCTATACCAGCGCCGGAGCAGTGAAGGATACCATTGATTTGATACACAAGCTGTATAAGATCAGAACCTGCAGCAGGAATCTGCCCAGGGATACGGGGAAAGAACGTCCCTGTCTCAATTACCATATCAAACAGTGTGATGCCCCCTGCCAGGGATATATTTCCAAAGAAGAGTACGGAGAAAATATCAGGCAGGTTCTGGAGTTTTTAAATGGCCGCTATGACGGTGTTTTAAAAAATCTGGAAGAGAAGATGCAGGCGGCTTCCGATGCCATGGATTTTGAAAAAGCGATTGAATACCGGGATCTGCTGAGCAGTGTAAAGCAGGTGGCACAGAAGCAGAAGATCACCAGCAGCAATATGGAGGATCGTGATATTATTGCCATGGCCCGGGATGATATGGATGCTGTTGTTCAGGTGTTTTTTGTCAGAGAAGGCAAGCTGATCGGACGGGATCATTTCCGCATGTCTGTGGCAGCTGCGGAGACAAAGGGCCAGATTCTTTCCAGCTTTGTAAAGCAGTTTTATGCGGGAACGCCTTTTTTGCCAAAGGAGCTGTGGGTGCAGTATGAGCTGGAGGATACGGAATTGATCAGCCAGTGGCTCAGCGCCAGAAAGGGGCAGAAGGTTCGCATTACGGTTCCAAAGAAAGGCGATAAGGAGAGGCTGGTGGAGCTTGCGGAGAAGAATGCGGCTCTTGTGCTGATTCAGGACAATGAAAGAAATAAACGGGAAGAAATGCGGACTATTGGCGCCATGAATCAGGTGGCGCAGTGGCTGGGGCTGGAGAATGTCCGGAGAATGGAAGCCTTTGATATTTCCAATATTTCCGGATACGAATCCGTAGGCTCCATGGTGGTGTTTGAAAACGGAAGACCCAGGCGCAGTGATTACCGGAAATTCCGCATTAAAACCGTGACAGGACCCAATGATTACGCTTCCATGAAAGAGGTGCTGACCAGACGGTTTACTCACGGTATGGAGGAAGAAAAAAAGCTGAAAAATCAGGGAGTGGAAAAGGAATTTGGAAGCTTTACCAGATTTCCGGATCTTCTGATGATGGACGGCGGAAAGGGGCAGGTAAATATTGCCCTGGAGGTGCTGGAACAGCTGGGACTTTCCATTCCGGTCTGCGGCATGGTAAAGGATGACAGTCACAGAACAAGAGGACTTTACTACCAGAATGTGGAAATTCCCGTTGACCGCCATTCAGAGGGATTTCGTCTGATTACCAGAATTCAGGATGAGGCTCACAGGTTTGCTATTGAGTATCACCGCAGCCTGAGAAGCAAAAGCCAGGTGCGTTCGATTCTGGATGAGATTCCGGGAATCGGAGAAACCAGGAGAAAGGCGCTGATGCGGAGTTTTCAGTCTCTGGATGATGTGCGGGAGGCTTCGGTTGAGGAGCTTTGTCAGGTGCCTGGTATGAACCGGGCGGCGGCAGAAAGTGTATACCGGTTTTTCCGAAGGAAAGAAAAAGAGGATACCGTGATTGTGGATGACATTTCCCCGCGGATATGATAGTATGAAAGAATGTTAGGACATAGAGGAAAAGGAGTGGAAGCTATGTACGGAGTTACGATTACAGAATTGATTAATAAGATGAATCTGAAAAATATTCTTCCGGAAATCGACACAGACAAGGTTGTTCTGTCTCATCCGGATGTGAATCGGCCGGCCCTGCAGCTGGCAGGCTTTTTTGATCATTTTGATCGGGAAAGAGTACAGATTATTGGATTTGTGGAGCAGGAATATATTAAGACACTGCCCAGGGAAAGAAAGGTTGCCATGTACGAAAGACTGCTTTCCAGCGAAATTCCCTGTGTTCTTTACAGCCGCTCCCAGATGCCGGATGAGGACATGAAGGATCTCTGTCTCCATTATCAGGTGCCCTGTCTTGTTTCCGATAAAAGCACTTCCGATTTGATGGCGGAGGTAATTCGCTGGCTGAAGGTGAAAATGGCGCCCTGCATCAGCATTCACGGCGTGCTGGTGGATGTATTCGGTGAAGGCGTTTTGATTATGGGAGAGAGCGGCATCGGAAAAAGTGAGGCGGCTCTGGAGCTGATTAAACGGGGACACCGTCTTGTTACAGATGATGTGGTAGAGATTCGAAAAGTCAGTGATGTGACACTGGTGGGAAGCGCGCCGGATATTACCAAGCACTTTATTGAGCTGAGAGGTATTGGCATTATTGACGTAAAAGCGCTGTTCGGTGTAGAAAGCGTAAAGGATACTCAGAATATTGATATGGTAATCAAGCTGGAGGACTGGGATAAAGATAAAGAATACGATCGTCTGGGACTGGAGGATCAGTATACGGAATTTCTGGGCAATAAGGTTGTCTGCCACAATATCCCCATCCGTCCGGGCCGGAATCTGGCGATTATCGTAGAGTCTGCGGCTGTCAACTATCGTCAGAAGAAGATGGGCTATAATGCAGCCAAGGAACTGTACAACCGTGTACAGGCAAATCTGGGAAGACCTCAGATTTAAAAGTCAATTTCCGGTTCTGCCGGGAAAATCAGGAAGTAAATGAGGAGTCAGATGAAGAATTTTACAGAAAAACTTTGCCGGATTCTGCCGGAAGACCAGGTGCACGAGAATGAGCCTATGAGCCGCCGCACTACTTTTCGTACAGGAGGAGCGGCTGACTGGCTGGTGGAGCCGGATACGGAGGAACGGCTGGCGGAGGTAATCCGCCTTTGCAGAGATCACCAGGTTCCGTGGTATATTCTGGGAAATGGAAGCAATCTGCTGGTAGGGGATAAGGGATTTCACGGTGTGATGATTGTCCTGGGCAAAAACTGGAATCAGGTTCAGGTTACAGGGCAGACCATCCGGGCAGGTGCAGGCGCTCTGCTTTATACAGCGGCGAAGCAGGCTCTTGAGGCATCCCTGACAGGATTGGAGTTTGCATCAGGAATTCCCGGCACGGTAGGGGGCGCTGTGGTGATGAATGCAGGCGCTTACGGCGGAGAAATATGTCAGGTTCTGAAGAAGGTTCGGGTACTGACAAAAGACGGTCTGGTGGAAACTCTGGATGCATCAGAGCTGGAACTGGGATACCGGACCAGCTGTATCCTTTCCCGGGGGTATGTGATTCTGGAAGCGGAGCTTTTTCTGGAACCCGGAAGTCAGGAGGAAATACGCAGCCGGATGCAGGACTATGCCGGACGGCGCCGGGAAAAGCAGCCGTTGGAGTATCCCAGCGCAGGCAGCACTTTTAAACGGCCTGAGGGATATTTTGCAGGAAAGCTGATTGAAGAGGCCGGCCTGAGAGGATATGGAGTAGGAGGCGCTCAGGTATCGGAAAAGCATTGTGGATTTGTGATTAACCGGGGCGGCGCTACAGCAGCGGACATTGTGGAGCTGTGCCGCCAGGTAAAGGAGCGTGTTTTCCGGAATTCCGGCGTGGAGCTGGAGCTGGAGGTAAAGCTTCTGGGAGAATTCTAAAACGAAGGAGGAAGCCATGAAGCTGGTTATTGTAACGGGCATGTCTGGTGCGGGAAAAACCATTGCCCTGAAAATACTGGAGGATCTGGGATTCTATTGTGTAGACAATCTGCCGATTCCTTTGATGGAGCCGTTTGCCGATCTGGCTATGCGGCAGTCATCCTCCCATGAGAAGGTGGCTCTGGGGATCGATATCCGCAGCGGAGAGGATCTTCCCCGGTTCCGGCAGATTCTGGAGCAGTGGAAGTCCGGTTCTCTTCCCTGCGAGGTGCTGTTTCTGGACTGCAGCGATGAGACTCTGATTAAACGTTATAAGGAAACACGCCGTTCTCATCCTCTTGCAGGAAAGGGACGTGTGGATTCCGGAATTCAGACAGAGCGCAGCAGGCTGGAGTTTTTAAAGAAAGAAGCAGATATTATTATTGATACCAGCCAGCTTCTTACGAGGGAATTGAGGCAGGAGCTGGAGAAAATATTTGTTGATAATCAGAACTATCAGAACCTGTTTGTGACAGTGCTGTCCTTTGGATTTAAGTACGGGATCCCTGTGGATGCGGATTTGGTATTTGATGTGAGATTTCTGCCCAACCCCTATTATGAGGAAGGTCTGAGAAGCCACACAGGGCAGGAAGCAGAGGTGCAGGCCTATGTCCATCAGGGCGGAACGGCAGAGCTGTTTCTGGGAAAGCTGTATGATATGCTGGAATTTCTGATTCCCAATTATGTCCAGGAGGGAAAGAACCAGCTGGTTATTGCCATTGGATGTACCGGCGGCAAACACCGTTCTGTAACGATTGCAGAGGCGGTTTACCAGTATTTAAGCAGCCACAGGGAGCTGGGGCTGAAACTGGAGCACCGGGACATTGAGAAGGACAGAATACGAAAAAAATAAGCATCTGAGGTGGGAAATGTCATTTTCTTCAAGAGTTAAGGAGGAATTATCCCGGCAGCTGAGTCCGGCAAGACACTGCCAGATTGCAGAAATTGCGGCGATTATCAGTCTGTGCGGCAGGATCCAGATATCGGAAAATGATCGGTACCGGATTAAAATCAGCACGGAAAATGCGGCAGTTGCAAGAAAGTACTTTACATTATTGAAAAAAACATTTAATATAAGTACTGATGTTTCTATTCGCCAGGGGGCAGAAGGCCATCGGCTTCGTACCTACACGGTAGGAGTCAGCCGGCATGAAGACGCAATGCGGGTTCTTCAGGCTACCAAGCTGATTGACAGGTACGGTGAGATTGAAGAAAATCTGTCTCTGGCTCAGAATGTGGTTATTATGCAGAGCTGCTGCAAGCGGGCTTTTATCCGCGGAGCATTTCTGGCCTCCGGTTCCATCAGCGATCCGGAGAAGTTCTATCATTTTGAGATTGTCTGTGCTGCTGAGGCCAAAGCAGTTCAGCTTCAGGGATTAATTCTTGCATTTGGTCTGGACGCCAAGATTGTACAGAGAAAAAAGTACTATGTGGTTTACATTAAAGAGGGCAGCCAGATTGTGGACATCCTGAACGTAATGGAAGCGCCTGTGGCCTTGATGGAACTGGAGAATATCCGGATTCTCAAGGAAATGCGCGGAAGCGTAAACAGACAGGTTAATTGTGAAACAGCCAATATCAACAAGACAGTATCGGCTGCAGTGAAACAGATGAAGGACATTACTTTCATCCGGGACAAAATCGGCTTTGACAAGCTGCCGGAAAATCTCAGTGAGATTGCCCAGCTGCGTCTTTTAAAGCCGGAAGCAACACTAAAAGAGCTTGGAGAGGCTCTGGATCCGCCGGTGGGCAAATCCGGCGTGAATCACAGGCTCAGGAAGCTGGGAGAGCTTGCCCAAAAGCTGAGAGAGCAGGCTCCAGGCAATGAAGCATAATACATGCTTTCAAAAATGAGGAGGATAATTATGGTAAAGAAAGCAATTACGATTGGACTCGCATCCGGACTTGAGGCAAGACCGGTGGCCATGCTGGTGCAGATTGCAAGCCAGTATGACAGCCTGATTTATGTAGAGAGCGAGAATGCGCGCGTGAATGCCAAGAGTATTATGGGTATGATGACACTGGGTCTTGATGTAGGTGAGACAGTGGTTGTCAGCGCAGACGGAAGTGATGAGGAAAAGGCGATTGCAGAGATTGAACAGTATTTAAGCAATCGGTAATCCCCACTCGAAATTGTTTATAAAGTGATAGATGGGAGAACAGGGCAGGATTTCTGGAAAGCAGAGATACCTGCCCTTTGTCTGTTCTGGAAACAGTGGAAAAATAATTTATTTCCAGATATAATAAAAGGAACAGCGCGGTGACGAAGAAAACGAGAAAAGGTCCTGCAGAACGCGCAGGGCAGCTGAATGGAAAGCGGCGCTGAAAAACAGGAAAGGAAGAAAAGCTGTGGCATTTACACATTTGCATGTCCATACCGAGTACAGCCTGCTGGACGGCTCCTGTAAAATCAAGGAACTGGCAGCCAGGGCAAAGGAACTGGGGATGGACAGTATAGCAATTACCGATCATGGCGCCATGTACGGAGTAATTGATTTTTACAGGGCAGCCAGAGAGGTGGGGATCAAGCCCATTATCGGGTGTGAGGTCTATGTATCTCCCGGTTCCCGTTTTGATCGGGAGACAGCAAGCGGAGAGGATCGGTATTACCATCTTGTTTTGCTGGCTGAGAATGATCAGGGATATCACAATCTGATGAAGATTGTGTCAAAAGGCTATGTGGATGGATTTTATTATAAGCCCAGAGTGGATTATGAGGTTCTGGAAACCTTTCACGAAGGTGTGATTGCCCTGTCAGCCTGTCTGGCCGGCGAGGTGCAGAGGTATCTGGGACGGGGAATGTATGAGGAAGCATGCCGTTCGGCTCTTCATTATCAGGAAATATTTGGAAAAGGGAATTTCTTCCTGGAACTTCAGGATCACGGGATTCCCATGCAGAAAACCGTAAATCAGGGTCTGATGCGTATGAGCAGGGAACTGGGAATTGACCTGGTGGCAACCAATGATATTCATTATATTCTGGCAGAGGATGCAGTTCCCCATGATATTCTGCTTTGTATTCAGACCGGAAAAAGGGTGACAGATGAAAACAGAATGCGTTACGAAGGAGGACAGTATTACTGCAAGTCCGAGGAAGAAATGCGTGCGCTGTTTCCCTATGCCCAGGAAGCCATTGACAACACGCATAAGATTGCCCAGAGGTGCAATGTGGAGATTGAATTTGGCGTAACAAAGCTGCCGAAATATGAAGTTCCGGAGGGCTATGACTCCTGGGGATATTTAAACAAGCTGTGTCTGGACGGTATGACAAGGAGGTATCCAAAGGATGACGGAACTCTGAAAAAACGTCTGGATTATGAACTTGATGTTATCCACAATATGGGATATGTGGATTATTTTCTGATTGTGTGGGATTTCATTCATTTTGCCAGATCCCACAATATTATGGTAGGACCGGGGCGAGGCTCGGCAGCAGGAAGTATTGTAGCCTACTGCCTGGAAATTACAAACATCGATCCCATCCGCTATGATCTGCTTTTTGAACGGTTTTTAAACCCGGAGCGTGTATCCATGCCGGATATTGATATTGACTTCTGCTTCGAACGAAGGCAGGAGGTTATTGATTATGTGGTGGAAAAATACGGCAAGGATCAGGTGGTTCAGATTGTTACCTTTGGTACCATGGCAGCCAAGGGAGTGGTCCGTGATGTAGGACGCGTTCTGGATATGCCTTACGCCCGTTGTGATGCCATTGCAAAGATGATTCCAACAGACCTGGGGATGACGCTGGAAAAGGCTCTGAAGCAGAATCCGGAGCTTCGTGAAGCCTATCAGCAGGACGATGAGGTAAAGTATCTGATTGATATGGCAATGCGCCTGGAGGGACTTCCCAGACACACCTCCATGCATGCGGCAGGCGTGGTTATCGGTCAGAGGGCTATGGACGAGTTCGTTCCCTTATCCAGAGCGGCAGACGGAACCATTACCACCCAGTTTACCATGACGACCCTGGAGGAGCTGGGGCTTTTGAAAATGGATTTTCTCGGCCTTCGGACTCTGACTGTGATTCAGAATGCGGCAGAGCAGGTGGAGCGGGGATACGGCATTCACCTGGATATGGAAAAAATAGATTATAATGATAAGAATGTTCTGGCATCCATTGGCACGGGAAAATGCGATGGAATCTTTCAGCTGGAAAGTTCTGGAATGAAGAGCTTTATGAAAGAGCTGAAGCCGGAAAATCTGGAGGATGTTATTGCAGGAATTTCCCTGTATCGTCCGGGACCGATGGATTTCATCCCCCGGTATCTGAAAGGAAAAAATGACCGCTCTTCAATTACCTATGACTGCCCGCAGCTGGAATCCATTTTGGGGCCTACCTACGGGTGTATTGTGTATCAGGGTGCGACTCGTTCCTAGTTTAAATAAATAAAGGCTAGGCACGTTGTTCAAATTAAGTGCGAAAGCACTGAAATGAATTGCGGAGAACTGCAATTTCGAAGTAAGGAATGATAAGGTAACGCTTTGAAACTTACTCTTTAATACTCCGACTAGCATCATAAATGGAAACATTAGGTGTTAGAAGCTCGGTGAAGTCGGCAGAAGCAGACCTAAGTCTAAGAAATAATCAAGTAAGGTTGGTACAAAAGTGGCTAGAGCCCACCTGCCATGAAAGATTAAAGTATGAGATATGGTTTGTGATATGTCGGAAGTCTATAAAGTTTCTATGGTGAGTATGTCATAACGACTGACGAACTCGAGAATTTAAAGGACCTAGATACGACCTTATGGAAACATAAGGGACCGTTCCAACGGCGTTAGTGTGGTAAAGTAAGAATCTTGGTTATGAAATACCATAATATGCGAAATCTTCGGATGGCGGGCATATTCAAGCTAACAGGTCTATATTGAGCACCTAATGAAACTATGTACAGATAGAAATTGTGGAACGAGGAAAGGTTTAAGGTATCTAGTAAATAGGAAGCTATCTGCTAGATATAAACTGTCGAAGAATAATAAGCAGTTGAACTTAAGCTGAAAAGTAGTGTTCGAACCAATGAAGTGCTTGTAATGAGTATGGAGGAATGGGCACAAGTCGTTGTAACTTTTATTAACAAACCACGACAGTGTTATTTATTCGTTCATTTAGATATAATAGGGATTCTGTGTATGACTAAAAAGGCTCACTTTCAATCCTAAGTGAAAGGAAGTGAGAACCCTATGCCTAAAGACAAGAGAACGGTACCGTAGATAGAAGTCATGGCTATAGAGCAATGCGTGAATCTACAAAACTCAAAGAAATGTGGATTGTGAGATATGCTGACGATTTTAGAATTTTCTGCAAAACCAAAAGGGATGCAGAGAAGACCAAAATAGCCATAGAAAAATGGCTGAAGGACAGACTAAGATTGGATATATCTCAAGAGAAAACACGCATAGTCAATACAAGGGTAAAATCAATGGAATTTTTAGGGTTCAGTATAAAAGTTCATAAGAAGAAAAAGAACTCAAAGTATGTTGTAGATTCACATATAAGTCCAAAAGCTCTCAAGGACAAAAGTGATAAATTAGCAAATCAAGTAAAAGTATTTTGCAAATACAAAGATTCAGACCAAGGTGCGAAAGAAGTAGTAATCTATAATTCGATGGTATTGGGAATTCAGAATTATTATCGAATAGCAACTAATGTAGCCAGTGACTAGAATAAAATTCAACAACGAACCTACAGAATTATGTATAATAGACTAAATACGCAAAGTGGCAATGCCTTACGAAAGGAAGGCAGAACACTTACGCTGTTAGAGCGACAACGATTTGGGAAATCGAAGTCGCTTAGATATATAGCAGGAACAAGAGAACCTATATATCCTATCTATTACATACAGTTTAAAAATCCAATGGCATTTAATCGCAGAATATGTCCATACACTGTGGAGGGCAGAGCGATTATACATGATAAATTGGCTATCAACTGTAATCTTATGTACCAACTTATGAATCAAAAATTAGCTAGTGGCAGTATAGAATACTATGACAACCGAATATCTCTGTATAGTGCTCAATGGGGTAAATGTTATATTACAGGCAAAGAATTTCAATGCCTGGAAGATATACATTGCCACCATAAAGTAGCCAAGAACAAAGGCGGTACTGATGAATATTCAAATCTTGTCCTTGTGGATAAGGATGTTCATATACTTATACATGCTACGAACCTAGAAATTGTAAAACGATGGGACATTACTTTAAACCTTTTACTTCCTATTCACTCATTGTGGCAATATCGGTTGTTGTACTTATCGTGCATACGATTATTGTGCTGATTTACAGAGTGAAGAAAAGGGCAAATAGCAAGTAAGCTAATTAACTATGGTATTCGTAACAGCTGAGTAAATTCCAGTTTGACGAACCAAATATAAAATAGTTATTAATAAATTTTAGGTTATCCAAATAGAACGAATAAAAGTTACAACGATGGAACGCCGTGTGCTGGGAAACTAGCATGCACGGTGTGGAGTGGGGGAAAACCTGGCGATTACTTCAAAGGGTTACCTATCACTATAGCAGGTAATGCAGATTGTGCGGGATCTGGCAGGCTATACTATGGGGCGGAGCGATCTGGTGCGCCGCGCCATGTCGAAGAAAAAAGCTGCCGTTATGGAAAAGGAACGCAGGAATTTTGTCTATGGAAATGAGGAAGAAGGGGTAAAAGGCTGTATTAATAATGGAATCAGTGAGAAAACAGCCAACCATATTTATGATGAAATGATTGATTTTGCAAAATATGCGTTTAACAAGTCCCACGCAGCCTGTTATGCAGTGGTGGCATATCAGACGGCATATTTGAAATATTATTATCCCAGGGAGTTTATGGCAGCATTGATGACATCGGTGATGGACAACATTACCAAGGTATCGGAATATATTTTAAGCTGCCGCCAGATGGGAATTGCCATTCTTCCTCCGGATATTAATGAGGGGCAGAGCGGATTTTCCGTGTCCGGAGGCGCCATCCGTTATGGTCTGTCTGCAATTAAAAGCATAGGACGCAATGTGGTGGATGCGATTATCCGGGAGAGAGAGGCAAATGGCCTTTTCGTATCAATGGATGATTTCATCGAGAGAATGACGAATAAGGAGATCAACAAGCGGACGCTGGAAAGCTTTATCAAATCAGGCGCACTGGATTCCATGCCGGGGAACAGAAGACAGAAAACCATGATTGCGCCGGAACTTCTGGATCAGAAAAACAAGGAGCGGAAAAATACCATGGAAGGCCAGATGAGTCTTTTTGATTTTGCTTCCGAGGAAGAAAAACAGCAGTTCCAGATTACCATGCCCAATGTGCCGGAGTTTCCAAGAGAGGAGCTGCTGGCTTTTGAAAAGGAAATGCTGGGGATCTATGTCAGCGGACATCCTCTGGATTCCTGTCTGGAAACCTGGAAAAACAGCATAACAGCAAAGACTACAGATTTTATAGTAGATGAGGAAACAGGACGGGCTGCAGCCGCTGATGGAGAGAGGGTCATTATCGGAGGTATGATTGCCGGAAAGGTAGTAAAGACTACAAAAACAGGAAAAATGATGGCCTTTGTCACAGTGGAGGATATGGTAGGTTCTGTGGAGGTTCTGGTATTTCCCAAGGATTATGAAAATAACAGGAATCTTCTTAATGAAGAGGCTCGGGTGTTTATCCGGGGACGGGTTTCTATAGGCGATGAGCCGGTGGGAAAGGTGATCTGCGAGCAGGTGATTCCGTTTGATGCGGTTCCCAGGGAATTGTGGATAAAGTTTGCCGATAAGACGGAATACGATCAAAAAGGACCGGAAATTCTGGAAGTGTTGAAACTGTCAGAGGGGAATGACACGGTTGTTATTTATCTGGAGAAGGAACGTGCAAAAAAAATCCTGCCTCCCGCCTGGAAAATCTGTGCAAATGAGACAATGATGGAGCGATTGAAAAACATGGTTGGTGAAAATAATATCAAACTTGTAGAAAAGGGATTGAAAAGATAGGAAAAATGATATAGAATACATCTGAATTGTATTTTCAGGAAAACAATTCCAATCCGGGAGATCGTACCGGTCTGAGACATAACAGAAAGTGACAATCAGGAAAAAACAAAATGCAGGCGGCAGCAGGCGACATGCAGAAACAGGCGGCAGGAAGCAGAATGCGGCATGCAAAAATAAACAGCAGGCAGCGGCAGGCAGAAATAAACAGCAGGCGCTGACAGCGCGACAGGAGGAAATAACCATGGCAAAACAGGTGAAAACAATAGGTGTTCTGACAAGCGGCGGTGATGCTCCGGGTATGAATGCAGCTATTCGTGCGGTAGTTCGCACGGCTATTAATAAAGGCATGAAGGTAAAGGGAATTATGCGCGGCTATGCGGGACTTCTTCAGGAAGAGATCGTAGATATGGAGAGCACCAGTGTTTCCAATATCATCTACCGCGGAGGAACAATTTTATATACTGCAAGATGTATGGAATTCACTACACCGGAGGGACAGCAGGCAGGTGCAGAGATCTGCCGCAAGCATGGAATTGACGGTATTGTGGTAATCGGCGGCGATGGTTCTTTCCGGGGAGCAGGAAAGCTGGCAGCACTGGGAATCAATACCATTGGTGTACCGGGAACCATTGACCTGGATGTAGGATGTTCTGAGTATACGATTGGTTTTGATACAGCAGTGAATACGGCAATGGAGGCCATTGACCGGGTTCGTGATACCTCTACCTCTCATGAGCGCTGCAGTATTATTGAGGTTATGGGACGTAATGCAGGATATATTGCCCTGTGGTGCGGTATTGCCAACGGCGCTGAGGATATTCTTCTTCCGGAGCGGTATGACGGCGACGAGCAGACCCTGATCAATAAGATTATTGCAAACCGCAAGAGCGGAAAGAAGCATAATATTATTATCAATGCAGAGGGTATCGGACACTCTACCTCCATGGCAAGACGAATTGAGGCAGCTACGGGAATTGAGACCAGAGCAACGATTCTGGGACACATGCAGCGAGGCGGTACACCGACCTGTAAGGACCGTGTATTTGCTTCTATTATGGGCGCTAAGGCGGCTGAGCTTCTCTGTGAGGGCAAGAGCAACCGCGTTGTGGCTTACCGGAGCGGTCAGTATGTAGACCTGGATATCCAGGAAGCTCTTCAGATGAAGAAGGATATTCCGGAGGATCAGTACGAGATTGCCAAGATGCTGGTAAAATAACAGCAGGAAAAGGGCTGGCGCACACAGAAAAAAGCTTGAAACAGAAAAATAAAGGCCCGGTGGAATCAGCCACCGGGCATTCTTCGGCTTTGCGGACGGAACAGAATTTTGATGGTTCGGCAGGGAAGAGGGAAGGATGAGAAGGGAAAGCCGGAAAAGGAGGATTAGAATGCCGGAGAATGGAGAAACAACGGTACTTTGTGGTTCTAACAGCTACGAAAGAAAGTATTATTTTAATGAAGACTTTGAAAATCTGCCGGATGCGGTAAAACGACAGCTTCAGGTTATGTGCGTCTGGTTTACAGAGGAGTGCGGAGGAATCCTGACGCTGGAATTTACAGAAGACGGAACTCTGGAATTTAAACATACCACCTCAGAATATGACGGATATTATGATGAAATCGGGGCAGATTTAAAGATTAAACAGATGAGAAGAGAGGGGCAGGAATTTCTGCAGGCCCTGGAAACCTATTACCGGGTATTTTTCCTGGGAGAAAGCCCGGAGGGACAGGAGGAATGATGGCAGAGGACAGAATCCCCGGGAAGGAGCTTTGCGGCAGTGAGAAAGCCGGAGGGACAGGAAAACGCAGGCTTCGAATCGGAAATGTAGAGCTGGATAATAATCTGATTCTGGCGCCGATGGCCGGAGTGACGGATCTTCCGTTTCGGATTCTCTGCAAGGAGCAGGGCTGCGGACTGCTCTGCACAGAGATGGTAAGCGCCAAGGCGATTCTCTATAAAAACCGCAATACGCGGGAACTTTTAGAGGTGACACCGGGAGAACGTCCTGTTTCCGTACAGCTTTTCGGCTCTGATCCGGAGATTGTCAGCGATATGGCGCACCTGATTGAAGACGGCCCCTTTGATATTATTGATTTCAATATGGGCTGCCCTGTGCCGAAGGTAGTGAATAACGGAGAGGGTTCTGCCCTGATGAAAAACCCTAAACTGGCGGAGGAGATTTTCACAGCTCTTGTAAAAAAGGTACACAAGCCTGTGACAGTCAAATTCCGGAAAGGGTTTGATGATTCCTCGGTGAACGCAGTGGAAATTGCGAAAATTGCAGAAGCCTGCGGTATGGCTGCCGTGGCAGTTCACGGAAGAACCAGGGAGCAGTTTTATGCAGGTAAGGCAGACTGGGAGATTATCCGTCAGGTGAAAGAGGCTGTGAAGATTCCGGTGATTGGAAATGGTGACATTTTCACGCCTGAGGACGGAAAACGGATGCTTCAGGAGACCGGCTGTGACGGCCTGATGATAGCACGGGGCGCCAGAGGAAATCCCTGGCTGTTTCACAGACTGAATCATTACCTGGATACAGGGGAGCTTCTTCCGGAGCCGGACAGCAGAGAAATTGGCGGAATGATTTACCGCCATGCACAGATGCAGACGGAAAGAAAGGGAGAAAACCTTGGAATGAAGGAAATGCGCAAGCATATTGCCTGGTATACGGCAGGCCTTCGCCACTCAGCAGGAATACGTCTCCAGTGTAATACGCTGGAGACGTTAGAGGAACTTCACAGTATGCTGAAGGAGCACAAAATGCTGCCGGAAGGGATCTGAAACAGTACAGAACAGAATCCGGAAACAGCCGGATAAGGTCTGGCGGCAGACGAGGCGGAAAAATGCGTTCCGCCCTTGAAAACAGGGGCTTTCCGGTTCTTGACAACTGATTGCCTTTGGGATATAATGTTTGGAATGCAGCGTTGCGGAACTGAGGGGTTAGATATGTTTATCAGAAAGAACACAGAGTTCTACAGCTCCGCAGCAGGTTAGTAAAAAGGAAGGAAATAAGCATCATGGCAGAGAAGAAACACATTTTAACATATGCAGGACTGAAACAGTATGAGGATGAACTGCAGGAACTGAAGGTGAACCGTCGTCGTGAGGTAGCACAGAAAATCAAAGAAGCTCGTGAGCAGGGCGATTTATCTGAGAACGCCGAGTATGATGCTGCAAAGGATGAGCAGCGTGACATTGAGCTGCGTATTGAGGAGCTGGAGAAGCTTCTGAAGAATGCAGAGGTTGTAGATGAGGACGAGATTGATCTGGACAAGATCAGCATTGGCTGTAAGGTACGCGTATATGATGTGGACTTTGATGAGGAAATGGAGTTCCGCATTGTAGGTTCCACTGAGGCAAACAGCCTTCAGAATAAGATTTCTAACGAGTCTCCTGTAGGTCAGGCTCTTATGGGCAAAAAGGCAGGAGATGTGGTTGACGTGGAGACACAGGCCGGAGTGATCCAGTACAAGGTCCTGGAAATTCAGAGAGTATCATAATCCAATTAGAACGAAGGAGTAAAGAAAAACATGGCAGAGCAGAATCAGCAGAAGAAGCAGCAGGAGCCGGATCTGAATCAGCTGTTAAAGGTTCGCCGGGAGAAGCTGGCAGAGCTTCAGGCAGCCGGAAAGGATCCGTTCCAGATTACCAAATATGATGTAACCGTACACAGCACTGATGTAAAAGATGATTACAGCCAGTGGGAAGGAAAAGAGGTTTCCATTGCCGGACGTATGATGTCCAAGCGCGTGATGGGAAAGGCCTCTTTCTGCAACGTTCAGGATCTGAAGGGCGATATTCAGTGCTACGTGGCCAGAGATGATCTGGGTGAAGAAGCCTACAAGGAATTCAAACGTATGGATATCGGTGATATCGTCGGCGTGAAGGGTATTGTTTTCACGACAAAGATGGGAGAGATTTCCATTCATGCTCACAGCGTAACCCTGCTTTCCAAGAGTCTGCAGGTTCTGCCGGAGAAGTATCATGGACTGACCAACACAGATATGCGGTATCGCCAGAGATATACGGATCTGATTATGAATGAGGATGTGCGCAAAACCTTTGTAATGCGTTCTAAAATCATCAGCTGTATCCGCCGTTATCTGGATGGACAGGGCTTCCTGGAGGTTGAGACTCCTATGCTGGTGGCAAATGCCGGAGGAGCTGCTGCAAGAGGCAGAGTGACCTCGTAGAAAAAGAGCAGGCCATCTCGTAAGAGACGGCCTGCGGGAGACTATGCCACATTCCAGCGGGCGGTATCCTCGGTGTCGATGCCGGTGTCGGTCAGTGTTTCGATAAGGTCGGAGACGAGCGTCTCCTTATCCTCGATGGTGTCGGCGTCACCGGTGGGAGAGAGCAGGGAGGGGTCCAGCGTCACGCCGACGCGCTGGA
>OHPB01000754.1_pt1 | contig 20053 bp, 18 predicted proteins | sample 1577621 | NCBI WGS metagenome assembly OHPB01 (sample SAMEA3879577, study PRJEB24766) | human gut metagenome | biome: human-associated habitat; feature: feces | place: USA | collected 1985/1987 | reverse complement strand
ACGGGTTCGTTTCACTCCACCCTTGTCAAAATCCGCTCTCCCATTGGGAGAGGGAAAAGAGAATCGTCATTCTGAGGACAGCTTTTATTTTGTCCAAAGAATCTCATTACTTTTCCTTTATTTTGAGATTCTTCGCTTTCGCTCAGAATGACAAATCTTTTGTAGTGGATTACCACGCCGACAAGTCGGCTCGTAATGACATGTTTTTTCTCCCTCGCCCACAAAGAACGATGGATAGGGGGAGGGGGAAGTATTTATCCCTGCTCCGGAAAATCCAACAATTCTGATAAACTCATTCCCAAGCCATCTGATATCTTTGATAATATTTCTAAGCTTGGATTCCTTTTTAAATTCTCCAGTCTGCCTACGTATGTTCTGTCTATTCCACATTGCAACGCAAATGACTCCTGGGATAAGCCGCGTTCGGTTCTTAGGCTTCTTATTCGTTTTGCAAATTCTTTTAATACTTCGCTTGCCATTTTTTTAATGTATGTCACTATGTTTTTATAGTCGACGGACAATTGGCACTTATGGTAGATATCTATTTTTTTTACACAGTAAAGCCCAGCTGTGTTACAGCTGGGCTTTACTTCGGATATCCTAGTCCACAGAGTAAAAGGCTATAAATAAATTTCCCTGATAACGCTAATTTTTCAGCGAATTTTCAAAAATTCACAGTGAAATTTTGGAATGGATATGAGCATATCATATATTTATTCAAGCTTTAAGATCAAATTCCCTAAACCCGTTAACAGGGAATTTTCATGGTATTTAAAAGAGTGATTTTAAAAATGATATAAACTTAGAAATAAACTCGAAAAAACTTCCACCTTTTTTTATATTCATATTATTACAATTTTCATTTATATAGTTCGTGTTATTATCACCGAAAATATATTTGCCGATTTTCATATTTACCAATCCTTTCTTCTCTTTATAATATAAATTTTCCAGTTCTTTCAGTGTGTTTTTGTCGATTTCAATATTTTGCAAATTATTATATTTTGTCATTTTCAAACTCCGATTAAAGAGTTTTTTATAATTTTCTTTATTTTTCCGGTTTGTTAAATATTCCTTTTTAATTTTTTTATAAGCAGCTACATTTCCACTTTGTATGAAATAATCTGGGATATGTTCCGTAAAATCTTTCAACCAATCTGTATTATGTACAATCCCCGTTTTTAATTCTGCTTGATTAATATAAGGGTATTTTTTTATTAACCATTTGTATAATTCAACAAGTTCTTTGCTATTCAATAATTTATACATTGAATCCTGTGCATAAATATTTTGACTGGCGGTTTTTCTTATAAGAATTAAAAAAGCTTCCTTTGAGATTTTATTATTGTATATTAGGTCTTTTATATATTTCCATATTTTACCTTGAAACCCGTAAAATAAAATATTTAATAAATTGCCTATTTTATTATTATCAACTTCTTTAGCATTTAATAATTTTCTAATATAAGTTTTTATATAGTTTTCAATAGGTTCATATTGCTGATAAGCTAAAACTTGCATTAATTCCATTGTTATTCCATCATTCAAATCTCCTAAAGCTAGGAGGTCAAAAAGAAGTGAAGTAAGTTCTTCATTCCAAACTAATTCTAAACCTTTTAAAAAGTTATATGCTAATAAGTCGGAAGTTTTAGTTATAACTTTCGAGACACCAGTATGTACTAACTCAGGATTTAAAGTATATAAATCCCTAATTAATTCTTGTTTCAATTTTAATGCAGCCTCTGAACTAGCTGAAATATATATAATAACGTCCGCCCAATCTTGTAAAAGTTTATTATATATTTCTAAATCGGATTCTTTTAATAAGGGCAATATGCCTAGACAGTTCCAACTTATATTAAATTTATTTTCAGAAATGAAGTTATCAATATTTGTATATTTATTTTCTACTCCAGTTAGCAGAAATTCTTTAAAAATATCAATAATTTCTGATTTTTTATTTTCTGGAATATTTTTCCATCGAATATGTTCCTCTAAAATAATACTAATTCTTTTTTCATAATATGTTGAATCTTTTTGTAAATTTAATAAATTAAATAATTGTAAAACTGTAGCTAATATATCATTATTTTGTTTATATCCATCTAAAATTTTTTCAAGTTGTCGCTCAAGATTATTTAACTCTTTAATTTTTTGTTGCCTTGTTTTTTCTTTTTCTTTATTTTTTAAATTCGCATAATAATGTCTTTTTTCAGAAATAAGAAACTCATCAATAGGTTCTGCAGTTGAAGGATCTAATTCTACAGGGTTTATAAAGTATCCAAATGTATCCAATAATTCTTTGTTGTTATGAATAAGTTCGTATATTGCATCAATATCATCAGTTAAGTCATTATAAATAAATTCCCTAAACGAATTCTTTATCAATGATGCTACAATTTGTTGCCTAAATTCATCCTTTTCCTCAATATACATTTTTAAATATATTGGAAGTTCATATGTTGTAATTGGATTTTTAGGTAAATGAAATATTAACATTTTAAAATTTTGAATACTTGATGCTCTTTTAACTAATTGATTAATAAAAAATATTCTAAATTCCTTATTATCTAAAATTTTATTCATAACATCATCAGATACAATATTCCAAGCATATTTTTCTGTTAATTGTAAACTTATATACTTTGTTATTAAATCAAAGTTAAGCATTTCACTTATTTGTTTTAAAATTTCTTTAATCGCAACACTAAAACTTTCATTATATCTTTCTCTAACAATTTCTCTTATTTCTCTGTTTTCTCTAATCCAATCAAGCAATATCTCTGAATTATTTTTATTGACAGATTTAGAAAATTTGTGTTTTATAAAATCCCGATAATATCCAAAAAAGCCATCATTTTTAGGCTCTTTAAGGTAACCTAGCATAGTTTCTGTGTTTATGTAATCAGGATATAAGCAATTTAATAAAATCCCCCTTAATTGATCATAATTATCCCTATTTATTTCTTCATTAAATTTATCAAGATTTTCAGCAATTTCTTCTAGAATATGATTATATTTACAATCGTATGTGGCATAAATTGCAAGAGTTTTAATTCTTGTACTTTCTGAGAAATCAAAAATTATATTTCTGAATTCAGAACCAAAATTTTTTAACCGATTATCCCAAATAATATCAATTATTATTTCTTTTATATCTTTGTTTTTTGTATTTAGTTTATGTTTTAATATTATATTTATTTCTCTGAAATATAATTTTTTGTGAAAAAATACTCTTCCTGGTGAATAGTTCCAAAAACTTATAGTGTCATTTTTTACACATTTCAAGTAAGCATTAAGTAATGCTTTTTTCTGTATATCACAACAAAAGAATACAGATGAAAGTAGAATTCTTTCAGGAATTTGTTTTAACACCATTTTAAATATTTTATTGTTTTTAACAGCCAAATATGCAAGACTTTCTGTAAAATTCGGATGAAAATCTTTGTTGACTTTTAATAGTTTAAAAAGATTATTTTCAGAAGCTCTCATTTCGTACAAGTATCTAGCAACTAAAAAGTCTTTATAAGTTTGCTGTTCAATAAAAAATTTATCATTAACTTTGCAAAATATTTTCGTTTTTAATGTATAATCAACAAGCTCTTTTGAGAATATAAGTTTTTCCCCATTAGGTAAGTCAAATGATAAATTATAAAAATTTTCTATTTTAATAGAAGAATTATCTTCTGTATATGATAATTCATTTTTACAAGAAAGTTTTAATTCTATTGCAATTTTGGATGCAACAAACAAGATTGCATCAGTCGGTTGTAATTTAAAGCTATCTTCGTTATTTAATGCTTTATTTTTACGATATTCTGTTTCTTCACACCAATACCTCATTAATGTTTCATAAATATCAAAATTATTTGAATTCCGATTTAATTCATCTTTTTGGTACATTTCTATAAGTGGGATTAATGTAATAGGAGAAGATGCAAAACTTCCTAAATTGTATTCTTTAATTTTACTTATAAAATCATCAGAATTTTTGCAATTAAAATTTGTTGCAATATTTTTTGCATCTTCTTCTGTTAATCTACATATATGGAATGTATAATTTTCTTTTGTTTTGTATATTTTTTGTAAATTGGGAACTAATTCCTCTGGAATTCTATTATCACGACAGGTTATGATCGTTTTTATTCTCGTATCCAAATCTAGATTTTTAACAAGTTTTTTATATCGTTTTAGTTGTTTTTTCCTTTGTCGGTTATTTAATTTATCTTTATTTAATACTCTGAATTTTTCTCTTACCTTATACGAATTTATAATTTTAAATATTGCACCACTTATCTTATTAGCAATGTTTGGGATGTTGCAATCTATAGCTTCGTCTACTGCATCTAATAAAAGATATATTTCTTTGGAATTAATTTTCCTTAAATATTGATTTATTCTGTTATATAAAGTATTTTCATCACTTAAAGTTTTCAGTTCAATTAATAAACAAGGAATATTTTCTTTTTCTAAATTTGCTTCGATTTGCTTTAAATATGTTGATTTACCTAAGCCACCATTTCCTATTATAAAATTAAAGGGATTATGTCTTATATCATTGAATCTTTGATACACATCCATTGTATAGGTAAAATTACAGGATTCATATGTCATTTCACCCATTAAAAAACTAAACGTATCTAAATTTTGTTTTTTATCTTGTTTACATAAATATCTATCTACATAAAAAACAGTCTTTTTCATAATCAAACCCTAACGTTATACTAACATATAAATAAGTAATAAATTACCTATTTAATAGATAATGTGTAGCCCTGCCTTTGCCGTTTTTTTTCAGGATTTTTTTAGTGATTAAGTCATTAATATCTAAATTGGCTGTATCTTGTGAACAGTTAGACATTTTTGCCCATTTTGTTGTAGTAAGATTTCCTTCAAAATTATCCAAAAAACGGTTTAATACTTTTATCTGTCTTTCATTGAAAATGATATTTGAATGCCTTTGCCAAAATTCGGCTTTTTGTAAAACTTTTTCTGTAATTTCACTACTTGACCGTATTGCACTTAAAAGAGTTTCTAAAAACCATATTAGCCAATTTGTTATATCCATTGAACCTTTTTGAGTTCTTTCTAAAATCTCGTAATAACTTTTCCTGTTCTTTTGAATCTGTGAAGACATAGAGTAAAATCTGAATTTACTATCATCGCTTCTTGAGAGCATCATATCTGTTAATGCTCGTGCAATTCTGCCATTTCCATCGTCAAATGGATGAAGAATAACAAACCACAAATGCACAATTGCAGCTTGAATTAAATAATCAGTATCTTTTTTAGTATTAATATAATCTATAAGTTCACTCATTTCATGTGCAAGAGTATTAGCTGCGGGAGCTTCATAATGAACTTTTTCATTACCATGAAACCCTGAGACAACTTGCATCGGACCAAGTTCATCTGTTCTATAATTTCCAATATTAATTTTGTACATTCCGCTATAACCGGTGGGAAAAAGTGCTGCGTGCCACCCAATAAGTCTATCTTTTGTCATTTCTTTAAAATAATTTTGAGTTGCATCAAGCATCATTTCAACAACACCTTCAATATCTCTGGATACAGCAGTTTCACCGCCAATATCAATTCCAAGACGTCTTGCAATTGAAGAACGAACCAAATGCTTATCTAAAATTTGTCCCTCAATCTCAGAAGATTTTATAATATTTTCTGTTAAAACCTGTAAAAGAGCGTTATTCTTAACATCAAACCCTAAAGAGTCCATTTTTCCTAATAAAAATCCTTGGGATTTTTTTATTTCTAATAATAATTTTTGAATTTTATCTCCGCACCATCTAAAGCAGTGCCAGTCAGTATTTTGATAGATATATTTCATTTTTACTCCGAATAATATACGGATATTATACCCTATTTACTCCGAAATTTCAAGTGATGTTATTTATTGAAAATATTTATGTCAAATGACTTGATTATTACGTCCGTAAATGACATAGTTCTTGCTTACAATGGATGTAAGAAAGGATTAAAAAATGATGAAATTAGATGATTATACAAGTTTATGGTTAGCGGAATGGGAACAAAAACAAGATTATTTTGACGATTGTACAGGAATTACTGATTATGAAAAATTTATGCTTTGTTTTTACTTACTAAATTTTATTTATTTTATAGAACTTGATAAAGGTCTATTTGAGTCATTTTATTCACAAATAATACAAGTTTTTAATTTGGAAAAGACAAAATATCCTGAATATACAAGAAAACGTATATATGAAAAAGACCTAGAATTTAGGGAAATGTTAAAATCAATTTTAATGGACAAACTAAAATCAATTAAATATAAACAATCTGAAATTGAAAAGCGACTAATAATTATCTCTAAATTGTATTCTTTAGATAATGTAGAATATGAATTTTTAACATATTATGTTCTTAAAACAGTAACCCCTCTGATAGACAAATTAGGTAAATTTTTTGATGTTTCTTTTCTGAATTTGAAATATTTGGAACACAATGCTTAAGCCTAAAGAGTTGGGTTATACCCCAATACCGTAAAAAATTATTAAGTAAAGGAATCTTTATAAAACGTGGTATGAATGATGATAAAATTTACTTAAATCAAAAGATTATCCAAGTTTTTTTAGCGCCTGATATTAAAAACTCAACACAAATAAAAACTATTTTACTTGGTAAAAATCAAAAGTCTGAGCTGAATTGGAAAGATTTTGACCATCTTGATAAAGAACGGGATATTACTTTAAATATCCTGACTTCGGCAATTGAAAATAAAACAAAAGAGATAAATATTCTGCTTTATGGTGCTGTCGGGACTGGTAAAACCCAGTTAGCAAAACTTATTGCAAACAAAGCAAAAATTGATATGTACTCCGTATCAGCAGAATTTTTGGATAAAGAGGCGACAAGAAAAGACAGGTTAAGTGATTTGGCTTCAAAACAAACAGTTCTTTCTCGAGTCGAAAAATCCTGTATCCTTTTTGATGAAGCTGAAGATGTTATGAACAGAGGCTTTAACGATTTTGGTAGTGCGTCAAAGGCTTATTTGAACAATTTAATTGAAGATACACCTGTTCCAATTTTTTGGACAACTAACAACATTTATGATGTTGATCCTGCATTTCTGCGTAGAATGACTTATTCTATTCCTTTTGAAAAATTAACCGATGAAATTAGGTTGAATATTTGGAAACGAGTTATCAGAAAAAATAAATTTAAAGTCGATAATAAAAAACTTGTAGAATTGAATAATAATTATGACATTCCGCCATCGTTGATTGCAAATGCTGTAGAAACAACAAAAATGATTAATGGAACACAAGATGATTTTGAGGTTTTTGTTGAAAATGTTGCACAGGTAATGACAAAAAAGAAAAATGTAAAAAAGAAGAAAGAGTTTGAAATGAAAGATTATGATGAAAATTTAGTCAATACAGATTTAAATATAAAAGATTTGACAGCAAAAATAAAAGCTTGCGGGAAATTAAATTTTTCACTATGCCTTTATGGTGAACCCGGAACAGGAAAAAGTTTATATGCAAGATATCTAGCAAAAGAACTCGGTATTGAAGTTGTTTTAAAGAGGGCAAGTGATTTGATTTCAAAATATGTCGGTGAGACAGAACAAAATATTGCAGAAGCTTTTGCGGAAGCCAAATCAAAGAAAGCAATGCTGATTTTTGATGAAGCAGATAGTTTTTTACAGAATAGAAATAACGCTGTCAGAAATTGGGAAGTTTCTCAGGTAAATGAAATGCTAACGTGGATGGAGTCTCATGAATACCCGTTTGTATGTACGACAAACCTTCTTGATACTTTGGATGAAGCGAGTTTAAGACGTTTTACGTTTAAGATAAAGTTTGATTTTATGACAAAAGAACAGGTAAATCGTGCTTTTGAACATTTCTTCGGGATTAAAAATACTGATATCAGTATTAAAGGTTTAACTGCCGGAGATTTTGCAACCGTTAAAAAGAAAGCAGATTTTTTGTGTGTAGAAGACTTACCTGAACTTTGTAAAATGCTTGAAGATGAAGTTAAAGTCAAAAAAGCAAAAGAATTGCAAAATATTGTCGGGTTTTAGGCTATAGGACTTGATAAATTGGATAAAATAGTAAATAATATATAAGTACAACCTAGAGTTTCTTCCTACGATTTTCGTATAGTTCTCTAGGTTTTTAGCATTTTATTTTACTTATCTTTTACTTCTAATGCAAACTCTTTCTTACACTTTCTGATAGCTAATTCTGTGAGTTGTCCGTCACCTGTTAAGAATTTTGTAAGCGGATAGTTGTTTTTAATGTTATCTACTCTTGTTGCCGGATGATATGGGCAGTTCGAATTGGAATTCCAAGCGTATGCAAATATGTTTATATCTGTCACTTTGTCCCAAATTTTGCTTAAAATCTCGGTTTTATCCTTTTTGCGGACTTTTGTCCCCCAAGCTATCATTAAATCTTTGTGTTGGTTAAGCACATTAGTTATTATTTTAGTGTTGACATCGTTTAAAGCCTCTTTTGCTGATTTCATTGCAGTTATACTGTTTCCGTCAATAAAGTTGAATGAATTTAAAACAATAACCTTAGAATAACCTGCTTTATAAGCAATTCTCACCGCGTTTTTCACAGTAGTGTCAACAGTGGATTTTTTGCCGTTTGCTTCCGGGAATGTGTTAGATGGGTTTAGCATTAAAATAACAAGCGTTTTATCTTGCTCTGCTTTTTCTATATCCAGTTCCAAATAATATCTGTGACAATCAGTTTTTGCTTTCGGGTTTTCACAGCTGTAATATGCAAAGCCATTAACTTTTAGCGTGCAATTATCTTGCCTGTTTTTATTTTTACCTGTAACAACCTGAAAACAGTCTGAGATATTGAATTTGTATGGCGTAAGATTTGAAATTCCTTTAAAAATTTGTGTTTTGTTCAAAATAAATTCCTTTCATAACCATTTTACATACAAGTTATGTCAAAGATAGATGCTCTACTTATCTTTCAACAAGAGTTGCCAAGTTTTCAAAACCACCCAATCCGTTCCAAACCCGCTTATCCGGGTGGTGATTTATTTTATTGACAACTTCCGAATTTACACCTATTACAAAAGTGGGTTTATCTTTAAGGATTGTTTCGATTTCTTCAATTAGATTTTTACAATATGAATCATTTTCTTTGCCATGTCCCCAGGCAAAGACCACATCTTTATTTTCCATATTATTTAGCTGCTTTAAGTAGTTAATAATAAATTCTTTGTTTATTGCATTAGTGCTTTTTAGGGAATGTTTTGAAGGATTAGGTGTTCTCAGTGAAAATAAATTAATGATTTCAACCACACCATATCCTGACTTTTTTGCCAACTCTATACAGTTTTCGATTGTATCATCATTATTGTCAGGATTTGCATAGCTCGGGTTATACAAAACATACACTATTGTTTTACTATTGTTGTTTAGTTTGTAGCTTGCAAAATATCGGTGTTTATATGGATATTTGTCAAATAAATATTTAAGATTAAATTCACTGATTTCTTTTGAATTGTATATTTCGTTTTTAGAAAATACCATAAACCCGCTGTTTAAAACTAATTCTTTTACAAGAAAATCTTCTGACTCAAGATTTTTGTTTGTATTATTTGCGTTGTTAATTAATTCAATAAGTTTTTCTGTCATACATAAACTCCTTTCATATTAATAATTATTTGACTGTATTAAAATGTTCTTTAAGCAGATTTGACATATAATCAACATAATCTTGACTTATTTTTGGATTTCCTGTAAGCCAGGTTTTCATTTGTTTTACATCTTCCATACGTGTTTTGTCATAATCCGTAAAGTTTTCAGTATTTTTTAACCAATTATTAAGTCTGATAAATGGGAATGGGTATCTGAATTTGTATGGTGTATTAATAAGTTAGACTTTTATTAGTTCTTCCAATGTTATGTCTTCATTTTTTATATTCGTTAATTTAGCAGCCTTAAATCCACCTAATCGACTCCATCCTTGATTGCCCGGATGTCGAATTTGCATTTTAGTCTTAGGATTTGTAGGTGTAATAATTAATATGTTTTTATTTTGTTTTTGTAAATCTAAAATAAGTGAGCGTATTTCTTCAGGAATATGTTTATTACCCCAAGCTAGTACTACCGCTGAGTCAGTTTTTGATTTTAATAATTCAGTTATAAATTCAATATTTAAAGAATTATTAGCACCTTCTAAATTTTTGACATTAGGGTTTCTCTCTGAATATATGTTTAAAATTTCAACACTTGAAAATTTATTACATTTTTTTGCCAAATTAATACAATTATTAATTGTTGGATCATTAACCTCCGGAGTCGCATAACTTGGATTGTATAAAATAAAAATTATATTACGACCATTTTTATTATTTAATTTATTGTATATATAAAATCTGTGTTGTTGTGGAAATTTTTTAAAATGTTTTTGTGCAATTTTTGAAAAGCTTCCAGTTTTATCAAGATAGTAATTATCATTAGAAAAAATCATAAATCCGTTATGATCTTCTGATAATAAAGGTTTAACTATAAAATCTTTCATATTTGGATAATTATTGTCAACTTTACATTTTTCAATTAGTTCACATAGAAAATTTGTCATTGTCATTAATCCTTTCGTTTTTCAAGTCCTATTTTATTCTTATATTTTAAATTTCTCACCTGTCTAATTCGGACGTATCTGAAATTTTTGTTCTTATTCCATTAATCTCTCTAATTGCATAGCTTCTCAAGTGTTCTGACATAAAAAGTATCATTTCGTTTCGTTTATTCTGAATATTTGATTAAAAATACAGAATAACTAAATTATAATTTATTTTATACTGAATAACATCATTTATAATCAGTATAAAAATGTGTAGTTTTTGAAGCTTTATTTGTACGATTAATTAAAACCAGGTTACAAATAAGGTAAGAATATGGATAAGAAAAAGCTTTTGGGACGCAGGATTAAAGAACTTATTAAACAACAAGGAATAAGTCAGGAAAAATTAGCTGAACTTGTTGGTATTGAGCCAACCGCCTTAAGTAATATTGTTACAGGTCGAAATTATCCGTTAATGTCAACTTTAGAAAAGATTTTACTAGTTTTAGGTGTTGATTTTTCAACTGCTTTTAACTTTGAACACCAGAATGATAACAAGGATTTACAAACAGAAATAGAACAAATCTTAAATAATAACCCTGAACGGATGAAAGATTTTTATAAAATCGCAAAAGCTCTTGTTGAATAGACACAATTCTTTTCAATCACTTGAAAACTATTCTAAAAAGAGTATTAATAAAGTATGTCCAAAATAGACGTGTTTGTTTTGTATGCTTACAATTGAAAGGACATATCATGCGATTTAAGACAAAGTTTTTCAAAATATCTATTAATAAATATCGAATTTTAATATGGGGTCGACTTTCTAAGTATAAATATTATGAAATTCAAATTGAACCGGGAGAAATGACTTCCGGAGGAATTGCCATTTCGGCTTGTATTTTTAAAAGACTATTTGCAAATTTGGTACTTTGTTGCGAAATTGATATGGATAAATTATTATGGGGTTACTTTGTTATAAAAGATACAAGAATTTGGGATGAACATACAGATAAGCCTGCTACTTGGGAAGAATATGAAAAATTACTCCAAAAACGCGAGGGAAAACCTAAATATAAATTTCGCAGACAGGGAAAAGAAAAATGGTATTTTTCCTCTAAATTTTTGAAATTATTTAATTTGGATTTTCTCAATGATCCATACGGTGTTACGATTGATTTGGCATGGTTTCCATTTCCAATATATACATCTGTGCAGCTTGGCAATCACCCTCGTCATAAATTTTGTTTAAGTTTGGATATTGGTAAAACTCCTGCCGGCTTTGTTTGTGAGTTTGAAATTTGCATGTTCGGGTATTTTGCAGATTTTAAAGTCGGACAAAATACTGTTGCAAGAAATGTAAATTTAAAATATATTGACGATTTTTATAGACTGTTTTCAAAAAGTGAAGATGTTTATATTGAAAAGTTACTGGAAAAACAAATTCAATGTAAAAATTTGCCATATATACAAGCAATTATTAAATCTTGTGATATTTTGCAAAACACTAAAAAGTCGGATGGATTTATAATTCTAGCATCATATGATGATACATTTAGAGAAGATATTTTTAATTTTCTTATAGAAAATATTACATATTTTAATGGTTGGGATGACATTAAAAAGGATATAAATATATATGAACCACTTGCCGTCAAAAAACTGAACAACCTCCCATCGAATACTCTTACACAAATTGTAGGAGAAGGTGAGAATTTCAAGTATTACACAATGGAAAACGAATATAATTTAGCAGAACCACATATCCATATTTGTGTTGATTTTAATGATACAAACTGGCAGGGTGAAAAATTTAGAAACGGAGAACAACTAAAAACCATTGCTACAATTAAAATTTTTGAAAAACATGATATATACACAACGGATAATTTGGTTTTGGATGAAGTTATTGATTCAAAAATTAATAATTATAAAGATCAAATTTGTAAATGGCTGAATGCACCTGATAAATCTTTAAATGAGATTACAAATGTGCAACTTGCATTACGTAATTATCTTTTGAGTAATCCTGATTGTGTTGTTGGGTGGCGTTATAAAAATAATAAAAATCCAACTAATATATGACCATATTGGACGTAGTTGTATGTTAAAATATATCCAAAAGGAGTTTATAAATGGAAGATAAACCAAGATATTCACGAGTTTCAGATATTTTAGATTTGATAATATTTATGCTCTCAAAATTAAACGGAGTGTCGTTAAACGATATTCAGGAAAAATATAATGTTTCAAGAAGAACCGCTGAACGTATGCGAGATGCTGTTCTTACAATTTTACCTCAAGTAGATGAAATAGACACTGATGAACGCTACAAACGTTGGGGGTTCACAAATTACTCTTTGAATGAACTTGTATCTTTTTCAAATGAGAATGTTGCGTTTCTGGAAAATTTGAAGCCGACCTGTGATAAACTTTCTCAAGCCGAACTTGATGATATTTTGACTAAAGTTAAGGCTCTAAAATACAAACATACCAAGATGGATGAAAATAATATTGAACTACTTCTTCAATCAGAAGGTTATGCAGTCCGCCAATCTCAGAATTACAGAATTGATTTGGATATTGTATCTGTAATCCGTCAGGGGATAAAAGAAAACAGAAAAATTAAAGTGGAATATAAAAATAAAACCAGAATTTTAGAACCACTAGGTTTGATTTACGGTGAAAAAGTTCACCTGATAGCAAGAGAAGATGCAAAAGGTCAGGGTGAATTCAACTATGTTTTGAATAAAATTAAAGACATTGAAATTTTAACAGAAAAATTTGACCCTAAAGATTTTGATCTGCAAGCATACTCAAAACAATCGTTTGGCGTGTATTTTGGAGAGATTTACGATGTCAAATTAAAATTTATACCGGAAGCTGCGGAAGATGTTTTGAATTATAATTTTCATCCGACTCAAAAAGTTAAGCAGCAGCCTGACGGGAGCGTAATTGTAACTTTCAAGGCAAGCGGTGACAAGCATATAATCTGGAACCTTTTCAAATGGGGATATGCTGTTGAGATACTAGCTCCGAAAGACTTGAAAAAGACATACCGCTCGTATATCGACGAAATTAGAAAAAAACTTTAAAACAGTTTATCCAATCCGGAGCGTTTAAATCTGGCGTATTTTCTTGCTTGATACTCTTCCGATTTTACATGGTTTGCCATTACGGTAACTTTTTCAAGTGTTGACGTTCCAAGGCTTTTTTGCTTAAGTCCAATGATTAATTGTGAAAATGCGTCGACCTGATCATCATGCCGTCCGTGTGGAAAGGCCAATATTTCAGACCTAAAATCATCAAGCCATGGTGCATTTCGTTTTAAAAATACCTGTCCATATCCTAATGGTTCGCTTGCATAATTGGCTCTGATTTCTTTTGAATCTTTCGGAGTATATTTTATCGGATAAACCCCTCTTTGGGCAAGAGTCTGTAATAAAAGTTCTGTGCTTGTTGTAGCTTCAATAATTATATTTCTACACTGAAATATTTGAGACCGGCTCATTATTTCTAAAGGCAAATTTGCAATATCGATTTTATCTCTGTAAATATCTGTTATATAGGTGTTTCCTTTATGCTCGATGGCAGTAATACATACGGTATAATCATTATTCCGTCCGGTTTTAAAAGCTATATCCCAACTTTGGAACATAGTCCCACCCGATGGTACTGTATCAAAATACTTAAATCTACTGAAGTCAATAATGTTCCCCTTCTCAGGGATCGGTTCTTGTAAATACTGTGCATTAAAATTGTAATTACTCATTGTTTTTTGAAGTTTTAAAATCTCTTCAAGTGGCTCTATCTCCGGGCATAAGACCTCACCGGCTTTTATTGTAATTTCTTTTTCGTTAGATAAAGTGAAAGTTTTATCAGATGCAGCTATAGCAGGTAGTGACAGCACCTCCCATCCATCTTGTTTGAGTAAATGTGCAGTTAAATCATCTAAGTGTAGACGCTGCATTACAAGTATAATTACACCCTCGTTTTTGTTATCAAGTCTGGAGGATAAGGTATTATCATACCATTCGTTTACACTTTCACGCATTGTCTGCGAAAGTACGTCATTTGCTTTAATCGGGTCATCAATTATAATGTAAGTGCCACCAAAGCCTGTTAATGTACCGCCTACAGATGTTGCATAACAGTAACCGTTTTTTGTTGTTTCGAACAAATTTTCTGTTTGTTTATCCGGATTTAGCCTGGTAGAAAAGGTTTCTTTGTAGAAATTAGAATTCATCAACTTTTTTCTGTCTCTTGAAAATTTATTCGCTAATTCTTGAGAATAACTTACGCAAATAATTCTTTCATTAGGATTTCGCCCAAGTAACCAGGTAGGTAAAGCTATTGATGCAAGATTCGATTTCAACTTTCTTGGAGGAATATTAATTATCAATCTTTTTATTTTTCCCTCTGCACACTGCTGTAATTTATCAGTCATAATTTCTAAATATGCTGCCGAAATAAATGTTTGCGAATTATCGACTTCGTAAAATGACTTTTGTACAAATGAAAAAAAGTCAGTTCGCATTGCAGCGTGTAAGATTTTTTTGCCATTATTCATTATTTAGAGTTCCTTTCGATATAATCTTTCAGTATTTTAGCGTCTTCAACTGATAAATCTTCTTCAATGTCTTTCGGTTTTATCGGTAAAGAACTCATAATACTTGTTACAAGCTTTATTGATGCCGCATTACCGTTAAGAGCATTTGTAATAAGCCTTTTAATCAAAGCCCGCTGCTTAGTCATTGTCTTAATATTCCCACCTTCTTTCAGTGTAATAGTTTCTTCGAGTTCATCCTGAAAGTCTGTTTTGAAATCCTGAACCAACTTAGGGCGTCCTTTAGGATTACCACTTACACCAGGTTTAAATTGATGTTCTTTAGGTGGTTTTTTGTAACCAACTTCATAATCTTTACTGTTATCTGACATTATTTATTATCTCCTATATTACCGATTAGTTCTGCATTTTGTTCTGTTAATTTTTCAAACCTGTGGATAATCACATCGCAATAATGGGGATCTATTTCTATCAGGCGTGCCCTGCGTTGAACTTTTTCAGCGGCAATAATAGTTGAGCCTGAACCTGCAAAATTGTCGAGAACTATATCGTTAGGTTTTGAACAGTCCAAAAGTGCATCCAAAATTAGAGCCGTAGGCTTGATAGTAGGGTGCAATTTCAGTAGCTCTGCGGCTTGTGGGTTTGAAACATGCATTCCTTTATAGTTCCATATGTTTGTTCTATAACGCCCATATGTACCTAATTGAATGTTATTTACATGTGGTGCGGTTCCGTTTTTGTATACAAAAATCATTTCGTGCTGAGAGCGGTATAAGCTTCCGAGCCCGGCACTCCCCTTATCCCATATACACACATTTTTAAGCTCCTCAAACACAGAATTTCCTGCGGTTACGATTTCTTCAATATGTTTCCAATCCATACACCCATAATGAATTGAACCATCTGTTGAAAACTCTTTTTGCAGAGTCATTGCAGTTCTAAGAAAGTTTGTAAATTCTACTTTCGTCATCTCACCTGATGCTTGATAAAACTCTTTATGATTATTTTTTGTAGTTACATTGCCTTGTATAGGCACATTGTAAGGATAATCGACAAATGCTATATTAGCTTTTTCTTTGGCAAATAAAACTTCGTAACAATTTCTATTTAATGCATCCCCATTTATTAAGGTATGTTTGCCCAGCTGCCAAATATCACCAAGTTTTGAGCGAGATTCTATTTCAGAGATGTCAGAGAGGTCATCATCAGAACTGTTTTCTATTACGACATCATTGATAATCAGATCTATTTCAGCAGTTTCAAAACCTGTTATACTAGTTTCATAACCGATATCTGTTAAGTATTGAAGTTCAATTTTTAAGATTTCCTTATCCCAGCCTGCTAATTCGGCAATTTTATTTTCTGCAATTATAAAGGCTCTAATATCATCTTCTGACAGATGTTCAATCTGAATAACCTGTATTTCTTCGTATCCCAATTCCTTTGCTACTTCGTACCTTAAATTCCCCGCAATAATATTATTATTTTGATCAACCATTGGCGGGTTTAGAATTTTAAAATGCTTTACTGCAGATTTTAAGGCATGTTTATTTTTATCATTGTGTAATCTGGCATTATTTTTGTTAGGTTTTAAATCTTTAATCTTGATTGTAATCAGCTTATTGCTTGCTATCATTGCTTTTCTCCTGTTTTAACCGTAAAAGTTATTGTGATACTTGAATTATAGCATATTTAACTCCTTATTTAAAGCTCTACAAGAGGAATACAGGCAAGTTAAAACCCAGAAACGCATACTGCAAAAGGTTTTTAATTGATTTAATTAAACTTAATAAATATTTTTTATGATAATTTTTATATCCCCAAACTTGACATAGCAGTCTGTTAATATGATTAATGTAAGGCAAAAAGGAGGTCATAATGGTTGACAATACAGTTTTAATCGGAGTCGGCGGAGGCGGGTGTAAAATTTTAGCCAAAGTTAATTCAACAGTTGAAAAAGTTTTTATTAATACAGATAAAGAAGATGTAGAAAAATATGCAGGTTTATGTATTGGAGAAAAAATTTGTAGCGGGTTATCTGCAGGAGGAGATGTTAATTATGGTGAATTGGCAGTATTAGAAAGCAAGCTGCAAATTCTGGAACAGTTAAATAAATTCTCAAACTGGATTATTATTGCACCTATGGGAGGAGGAACTTCTTGCGGGGCAACGAAAAAACTTGTTGAAATAGGTGTGGAGAATAATAAATCTGTAAAAGTTATGACAAGTATGCCTTTCGATTGGGAAGGACGTAGAAGAAAACTTCGTTCCGTTAATACTATAACCTATATTAAAAATCTATGCGAAACCATTGGTATTAAAATTGATTGGAAAAAAATAACCCAAAGATTAACACTAAAGGAGTCTTTTAATCTTTTGGATGAACTGTATATTAATAAACTTTCAGAAATACTTTCCGAATGATAATTTTTGTGTACATGGTCTTGAAGTATTCTCCATAAAGAGCGATGAATACTTAAAAGAGGTAATTTATGAAGTCAGCCCGAAGCAAAATTGAAACAGAATGGAAAAATATTTTTAATACAAATTTGCCAAAACATATTCATAAAGCATACGCAGTTAAATATATAAAATGGCAAAAAGAAAATAACAGTTTTGAAAAATCCCTGCAAAAACAACTCGACAAACTTGTCGAAAATTATGAAAAAGGAATCTCCACATTTACCCCGTCTACCCCTTTGGAGATAAAAACAGGAACAAAATTTATAAGGGAATTTAAAGGTATAAAATATGAAGTTACAAAACTCGAAAATGGATACAAATTTGAAGGCAAAATTTATAAAAGTCTTTCGGCTATTGCAAATAAAATAACAGGCACTCGTTGGAATGGAAAGAAGTTTTTCGGATTAGTAAAATGAAAAAAATAAAAAATAAATTTAAAACAGCAACGGATTTTAGTCGAGGAAAGGCTTTTGTAACAACCTTTTATTTCGAAGATGTTTTTTGCATAAACAAAAAAGGAAATGTCCTTTTTAAAACGGAATATTATCCATTCGGAAGTTTTAATGAAGCGAATCAGTGTATTGTTTACAATAATGAAACTTTGTGCGGAGTGATGAATAATCGCGGGAAAGTGATTGTTCCATGTAAGTATGATTACATTTGGCAACGACCCTACGGCTATACTTTAGAAAAAGATAATATTTGCAAAAACATACATTTCAACGGGGAGCAATTTTTTAAATCAAAACCGAAATCCAATATTACTCCTTTTATACAAACTCGTGTAACATCTTCAGATTACATACCTGAGGAAAAAGACGGCAAATGGGGGCTTGTTTCAGTTACAGCGGAATCAACAGAAGCGGTAATTCCTTTTGAATATGATTTTTGCGGTTTTTTCTTTGAATATGAGCTTGCAGAAGTCAGAAAAAACGGAAAATGCGGGTTTATAAATCCTAAAAATGAAATTGTTATTCCCCTGGAGTATGACAGGGTAGGTTTATTCGGGTTTAAATACGGGATATGCCTGGTTGAGAAAGACGGAAATTGCGGATTTATTGATAAAAATAATAATTTCATTATCCCGCTCAAGTATGGAGGTTCAAGCGGGGAATTTTTAGATGGAATTGCGTGTGTCGAAGTCAATAATAAATCGGAAACTTATTATAAATATATTTTTCCAAATGATGAAGATGCATTCTAATGATAATATTTGTGTCTTTTGACTTGATTAATACCGCTTAAAGAGCGATGAATGGAGTATGATAAATAAAGTTTTAAAATGTGCCATATATACCAGAAAGTCCTCTGAAGAAGGACTTGAACAGGATTTCAACTCTCTTGATGCCCAACGGGAAGCTTGCGAGGCTTATATAAAATCTCAAAAGCACGAAGGATGGGAGTTAATTAAAAAACAATATAACGATGGAGGTTTTTCCGGCGGTACAATGAATCGTCCTGCATTTCAGGAACTACTTAAAGATGTTGAAACGGGAGAGGTTGATATTGTTGTAGTTTATAAGGTTGACAGACTTACACGTTCATTAATGGATTTTGCAAAAATTGTAGATGTCTTTGATAAACACGAAACATCTTTTGTTTCGATTACCCAGCAGTTTAATACAACAACATCAATGGGGCGATTAACATTAAATATTCTGCTTTCTTTTGCACAGTTTGAACGGGAAGTTACAGGCGAAAGAATTCGGGATAAGTTTGCAGCCTCAAAGAAAAAAGGCATGTGGATAAACGGAATGCCGCCTATGGGTTATGTTAAAAAAGACGGTAAACTTGAAATTGAACTTAAAGAAGCAAAAATTGTCAAACTTATTTTCGAGAAATATCTTGAAATAGGTACCGTACCTGAATTAGTTACATATTTAAAAGAAAACGAAAGTCCTGTTGCTGAGATAATTGAAATAAATAACAAAAAGTTATTTAATCTACAGCTTGAAAAAGGGATAAATATATACTTTTTTATAGTTAAAGCTGTAGAAGGCGACATGGATTATAATATAACAGAAGAGATGCTTGAAAATATTTTTGAAGAAATAGCTATAATGCATAAAAAAATAAAAGGATTTGATCAATCTAAAATTAATTTAGAAATATATACTGATTATCAAAGATTAATTGAATTTTATATAAAGAATTATAACTTTTGTTTGTCAGAGAATTTAAGTGACTATATAAAACAAATAATTACTATTAGTCCAGAGGATACAGAAACATATCCTATTCATTCCGATTTATATTTTAATAATTTTATAATGAAAAACAATAAATTAAAGTGTTTTATTGATTTTTCTGACATAAGAATGAGTTATTTTGAAGATGACTTTGGAAAAATATTTCAATTTTTATTATGTAACAATAAAATTGATATTAAGGATATAAGTAAATATTTAGAGATATATGAATCTACTTCTGGAATTAAACTATA
>OHPB01000752.1_pt1 | contig 20155 bp, 16 predicted proteins | sample 1577621 | NCBI WGS metagenome assembly OHPB01 (sample SAMEA3879577, study PRJEB24766) | human gut metagenome | biome: human-associated habitat; feature: feces | place: USA | collected 1985/1987 | reverse complement strand
TAGTTATAAAACTATTAAAATTACAATCCCAATTTTTGATTAAGTTTAAGCTGCTCAATAAATTCAAGAACAGAAAGAATTTCATTAAACAATGCCATAAATGTTTCTTTACCTGTATCAGAATTCATATCTGCCATCTTGAACATGTCTCTGTCTGTATGAACAGCAATAACAATTTTATTATCCTTGAAAGCTACCCTTAAATACTTACATTTAAATTGATTTTTTATATTTTTAAGCCTGTCAATAAATGCGGTTGTAATAAGATAACGAGCTTCAATCTGATTATCTGAGTAAACAGTATAATCCTTCATAAATTCAACATCTTCAAGGTTTACTACATTATACTTCTTTTTATTAACTCTTACACAGCGGCCATCTGCTGTATTATCCAAAATAATAGTCTGACCTTCAAAATTTTTGTTCATTGTAAATTCAACAATAACCCCTCTAAAATGACCACACAAAGGCTTGATAAACTTATTTATAATTAGCTGCAAAATAAATTTTACAACTAAAATAAAGATAGAAGCTGTAACTAGAACAGAAACGACTTTCGGGATACCAAACTTCATCAGTGCATATATCATATCATAGTAATTGGAAAGAATACTTAAAAAGCCAAAGAAACCAAAAACTAAAATAAAAAGCAACAGGATTATAGCAATAGGAATCATAAACGTAAATAATAACGGTAAAATAAAAAGCAGCATTTTCATCCCCGAAATTGTTCGGGTTTCTAACATTGAAACCTTCACATTTTCATAAACTCCATAAATACAATCATCAATATCCAAAGATGCAAAATTAAATAAATTCAATGCCGCAACCTCTTGCACATTTTTATAAAACTCAGGATTAAACGTTGTTTCATAAATAATTTTATCTTTATGTCTTTTTGAAACATACGGCATAAGTTCTGAAGCTCTTGCAATTTTTTTATTGTGCATAAAAGCTCCGTTCTTCCAATTAAAATCTCCAAATATCTTTACAAAACCATCCATTAATTCTGATTTTATCTCTTGTTCAAAATTTTCGGAAACAGGAGCATTATTTTTATTTTTTTTTGACAAAATGATAGATAATACAAAACCGCATATAAAACTTATAAGAGCCACATTCGCAAAAAAAGGAACAAATTGAGAAATAAAACCACAAGCAATGGAAAAAACTACTGCGGCTAATAGACCCCAGTTAAGATAAACTAACTTTGCCTTAGCCTTGCGAATTTCATTATAACGAACCAGATTAGACTCCACTTTTTTTAAGTAAAATTCGCTCAAATTTTGATTCAATTCCAAATATTGCTCTTGGTTCATTTGTATAACCTTCTTCCATTAACTCTGAATAAGAAATATTATACAATCTTATACGAAAGAATACAATTGGAGCAACAAAACTAAACAGTTACTAAAGCTTTTAAGGCTTCTGACAAATCGTGTCCTGACATATTGTCTTTATTTTTAATTAAAGCTTCTGCTTTTCCAAGAAGTTCGCTGTTATCAGCCTTAAATCCCAACTCAGCACATTGCACCATAAATTCATCACGCAGAGTATTAATAAGTTTTTTAGCAGCATTTGAGCCTAAATAATTTTCAATATTCTCAATCCGTTCATGCCTTTTAACAGCCTCATCAAGGTTAGCTGTAACAATTTCAACCGGTAATTTATCATACCTTAACAAATTTTCAGCAACATCAAATTTAGATAAATTCAACCTGCCATCTTGTTTTAAACCTGATAAAAGTTCTGCCTCAGGTTTAGTCCAAGGAGTATTATTACGAATTCGACGTTCGGTAGTTCCGGTTGCAGTTAATCTTCTTACAAAAGAAATTAAACGAGCCAAATTAGCATCAACAGACTCTGTCTGGTATTTATTTTTTGTTTTACACTCTTTTAAAACGTCTCTTGCCGTTTGCGTATCCGGGAATAATTTTTTAAATATCGGGAAATAGGTCATTGCCAAATCATCAACAAATTCTTCACCTTTTGAATTTACAATAACAGCAAGATTTCTTTCATTAGGATTCTTTACCAGGAACTCAAATAATTTTAAGTCAGGAATTCCACGTTTATAACTACCCGTATTTAAAATACATTTCTGCAGCCCTTCAATAATTCGATTTATTGAAAAGCCATCTTTTAGCAGTCCGACACCTAAAGAGGCATAATTTAATACCGGAACATTTGACATATTTACAAAACTAAATGAACTTGGAACTATATCAGAAGCAAGATAATCATGAGACACTCTATCAAGAGTTCTCTGATCTAAATCCGTATCAAGAGAATATGAATTTAAAAATCTATCAATCCCATCAGGGTATTCCAAATGCAAAGCCAAAGGCACATCATCTACAGAATAATTACTATAATGAGAAATAGCAGATTCCGCCATCATCGCTGATAATTCATTTTCACGATAAAAATCAGGATTAACATAAGTCCCTGCAATTCGTTTTTCAAATAATGTATCCTCTAAAGTATCATATAATTTCGGCTCGCAAGAAGAAGGTCTGCCTGTTTTTAAAGAATATGAAACTATCTGATCATCTAAATCTGTCAAAGGTTTTAATCCTTTTGTCACGTTAAAATTCTTTTTTGGAAGTAATTCCAACACACTATTTTTTTCCGAGATATCTACAAAAGCTCTGGTGAAAGGCTTCCGTGTAATTCTAAAACTCATTATTATTTATCCTACCTTTTATTGTTTATACTTTTAATTAGAATGCACCTAAATATTAAATTTTGCGTGTATATTAAAATATATTTACATATCTAAGACTTCAAAATTTGAGTTTACAAAAGCTTCTGTACCATTTTCAATAACAATAGCTGTTAATGGTGAATCCTTATATTTTCCACAACCAGTATCTATACAGATTTTATCCTCTTGAATTTGCGGGGTATCAAATTCTGTATGTCCAAAAATTATCTTATATGGGAAATTATGCTTTTTATTATAAAATTCACTCCTGATATAAACCATATCCATAGGATTTTGTTCATCAATAGGGGTACCAATCCTTAAACCTGCATGTACAAACAAATAATCCCCAATAATATGATAATATTTAAGACTATTAAAAAATTCACCGTGGACTTTCATTATATTATCAAAACCGCCATAACTTTTTGCAGTGGCATCACCGCCGTAATTCCAAAAAAGGTAATGAAAATAATCATCAGAATCGGCATGCATCATAGCATATTCGTGCGAACCTTTTAAATAAACACATTCACAAACACTCTTCATTGCAATAATATGTTCTACAACTTCTTTTGATTTTGCTCCTCTATCAATATAATCCCCCATAAAAACAATAATATCGTCCTTTTGCGGGTTAACACAATCTAAAGTGGAGCAAAGTTTTTCATATTCACCATGTATATCTGATATGCCTATTATCCTTCCCATAACTATAATCTAATACAAAGCAGCCGGAAATACAAATAAAAAAAGCACCCGCTTTTGCAAATGCTTTTTATATATAGATTTTATAAACTATTTTATCTGGAAAGTAACATTTGATACTGCTGTAATTTTCTTGACAATAGTAGAAGTATCATTTATGCCCATATCAGATACTGCGGTTGAGTCAACCGGAGTAATCTGGAATACTCCCATTCTAACTGCCTGAATTTTTCCGACTCTATTATTTGTAGATTTTAACATTGCAGCAGCTCTTTGTTTTGCATCTTCTGTAGCCTTGTCAAGTAATCTGACTTTCAAATCAGATAACTTTGAATAGGAATAACTTGTTGTACGCACCTCGATGTCAATATCTTTTTCCATTAAAGATGATACATCTAAAGATGCATCTTTGATTTTATTAACATCATCAGACTTAATGTAAATCGGCTGAGATAAGTTGAAATAAGCAATATCATTAGTACTCATCCCATTTGAAGTGTATTTATATGTATTATAGCCATTAATAGCTTTAATATCGACATCATTTTCCAAATCAAACCCTTTTGATTTTAAATAATCTAAAACAATCGGTAATTGTTTTTTAGCTGCAGCATAGGCTTGAGATTTTGTAGCTTTTCTAACATTTAAAGAAAGCTCGAGGTTACCGGAATCTGATTCCACAATTTCATAAGCTGAACCGGTTACAGCTACAGAGTTTTTAGAAAACACTGAAACCCCTGATTTAACAGCCACAATCAACCCAAAAGCCAACAATAACCCCAATATGGCAATCTGCAGTTTTTCAATTCTTTCTAACATATAATTCCTCCTTTTTTACAACTATAAACAAAAACAAAACAAAAAGCAATCTAAAAAGCGGGGAATAATATTTACATATTCCCCGTAATTTTCATTTATTTTATGCAACATTATCAAGTTTTTTATTTGCCGCTTTTAGTTTTTTTGAGTTTTTCCAAATAAAGTAAGTTCCGGAAGCCACCGCCAAACCGCCAACTATCATAAATATAGCCTTCATTGAACGCGATTTTGCAGTAACACCAATCATTTCCTCTGCGGATTCTTTCAACTCGCCAAATTTTCCCATAATACGTTTCATAGGATTTTTGTTTCTGCTTTCCAGAGGTTTATCCGTTTCAAGAATATCTTCAAGGTAGCGTCTATTTGCAGATTTACCGCGGTTATATTCAGCATTTTCATGCCAATCAACCTTTTCTTCAATATTCTTTTTACTCATTGCAACATAATCATCATAATGATTTGTATATTGATCTATCATTGAAGCATAGATATCACCAACCTGCGGATTTTGTCGTGCAATACGAGCCGCATCAATTTCAGCTTCAGAATTTTTCCAGGTTAAGCCGTAACGCTCCGGACGTAATTCAACAGCTTCATTTGTCAAAAATCCGTTTTTGGCATTGGTATAATCAACAGGTCCGCCGGTTTTTGTTGAACCATATGGAGTACCTGCCGCTTTACATTCGATAGGGGTAATACCGTACATTTCACGTCTGCTTGTAAAAATACCATAATGAGCACAACCAACAAGCCTGTTTGGTGTAAAACCATCAATATACATAATATTATGTTTATACGCTCCGCCATCTAATGCCCAGATTTCGTTCAAATCACGTACAATAGCCTTATAATCAGAAGCATCTTTGTTCCAAGGTCCTGCCCCTAATACTATTTTAACTTTTTTCTTAACATCAGCCGAAATATCTTCACGCTTCAAAAAGTCTAAATATCCGCCTGTAGACATAGGAAAACCTTTTTGTTCATCCGGTCTGCCAAAACCAAATACCAAGATTTCACCATCTTTTATAGGAGAAATATAACCTAAAACATTATGACCACCGTCGATTTGACCTTTATTAAAGAATAGCTCTTTTAAAGCATCAGGACCTTTTTCCCCGGCTTCCCATATTAATTTAGAAAACCATTTTGCGTTTTTATCTTTTGCAGCTATAACTTCTTTTATATTAGTACCATCATATTTGAACGGAGTATATCCTGTTACAGCCTCCCTTGTCAGTCCATTATTTCCTCGTCCGAAATTTGCATCTTGTTTATCTAGTTTCAAACTTGCAGGAGTAACACCGTTACCGACAGATTTAGTTTCAACACTTGCAAAATCTCCGCTTAAAAACTTTGCAGCATCAGGAGTTTCTGCACTTTTCATTTCACTATCGAATGTATAAGAAACAGTACCAACCGAAACATTATCAGGGTTCTGCTTAGCTGATGAAATACCTGTTTTTAATATATTGTAAGTTCCGGCACCATCGCGGTAACCTCGTAGCGCAGGCTCTAAAATCGACCAAGCGATTTGGTGTTCTCTGGGTGATAATTTTTCAAGGTTATCAATACCATACATTTGAGCTTTTTTAAGAATTTCAAATTCAGGAAGCCTTCTCAAGGCCTCAACATCGGTTTCATCTGCTACAACTCTTAACATTTGGAACGGATCACTTGTCGTTCCCTGATAATTTCTGCCGGTATTATGATCGATAATATGAATTTTCACACCGTCAACAGATGAATCACCGGCTGCTGAGGCATTTATAACATGGTTGGCATAGGTATTTGAAACTCTGTCATGAGCTAATACATTACCAGGGTTATAATATCCAAACTCTTCTGTATCCATCTGAGAATTAAGAATTTTCACCAAAGCCCGCATTTCATCAGAGTTTACAATCTCAGCATCAAATGAGCCGTTGCCCCAGCAATCATAAGAATAAGGCTTTGCAGCCTTTGCTAAATCTTGTGTATAAACAAAATAATTCGGGAACGACTTTAATTCATTATATTCAGGGTTATTCGCAGAAATCTTCATTAAAGCATAAGGAACTTCACGCATTTCGCCAAGCACAGTATCAGACATTCTTGAAATACTGCCTTTTACACTTGTAGGTTCTAAAATACAGTAATTTGACGGAGCATCAAACGCTGAACCGTTTGGAGCACTTTGAATAACATAACTTAATTCACTTGGTTTTAAGCCAAGTTTTTTTGCAACAACTTCCAATGTCTCACCAGGCTTTGCACTGTAAAATTTATTTGCTGGCATTGTTTTATGTTCCATTGCATTAAATCCGTTAGGAAAATCTTTTTTAGTATGAATTAAAAACTTAAAGCCGCCTTCCGGATTGTTGTAATTCCAGAAAGGCATAAAACTTCTCACATCATAATTCACATTTTCAATTGTACCATCAGCTTTTTTAACGGTTTTATAAACTTCATTGCGCATGCTGGCAGCAATCTCTTTACCTACAACACCTTCTCCGCCCTGCGCTGCTTCGGGTAAACCTAAACCATTATTTTCCGGAGTTAAAGATGCAACCTGTCCAAGATTTTTTCCCCCTCCTGTAAATGCCAAATGAACCATTGATGGTGATTTTACCGGTGCAGCCAAACTCTTTGTTCCCATATTTACACGTGATTTTGCACTGTAAACTAAAGGTGAACTTTGTACTCTACTTACTTGCATTGATGTCCCTGCCTTTATATTACCCCTGTATCTACTTATATTTAAAACTCATAAAAATATTTTTTAATAGCTTATGCAGAAAAATTTAATAATTGTTTACAATGCCGGAACCTCAATGATTCCGGCACTATAAAATATACTTACTATGAAGCCGGAGCTTCTTCTGTTTCTTTTTCTTTTTTAACCCTTTTTGAGGCCTTTGCAGCTTTTTCAAAAGAGATTTTTCCGTCAACTAATGTAACTTTAATAGTGTCACCATTAGCATACTTTCCGGAAAGAATTTCTTCAGCAAGACTGTCTTCCATTTTACGTTGAATTAAACGTCTCAATGGTCTTGCACCGTAAGCTTCAGAATATCCGTTTTCTGCAAGATGATCTTTAACTTCATCTGTTACTTCAACATTAAGTTCTTTTTCAGCCAAACGTTTGAATAAGTCTTTCAACATTAAATCAACAATTTGTCTGATTTCTTCTTTAGATAGATGAGCAAATACAATTGTTTCATCAATTCTGTTCAAGAACTCAGGTCTGAAAGCTTTTTTCATTTCTTCAGAAACTGTATCTTTAAGTTTTTCGTACTTATCTTTTGACTCATCATCAGCTGTTGAGAAGCCTAATTTTGATGTATTGGTAATCATGCTTGCCCCTACGTTTGAAGTCATGATAATAACTGTATTTTTGAAACTTACATGACGACCTTTTGAATCAGTCAAGCGACCATCATCAAGGATTTGTAGCATGATATTAAATACATCTGGGTGAGCTTTTTCAATTTCGTCAAAAAGAACAACAGAATAAGGTTTTTTTCTAACAAGCTCAGACAAATGTCCGCCATCATCATAACCAACATACCCCGGAGGTGAACCGATAAGTTTCGCGGTTGAATGTTTTTCCATGAATTCTGACATATCAACACGTAGCATATTATCTTCAGAACCAAACATAGCTTCTGCTAATGCCTTAGCAAGCTCTGTTTTACCAACCCCGGTAGGACCGCAGAAGATAAAACTTCCGATAGGTCTGTTTGGAGCCTTTAAGCCAACTCTTGCACGTCTGATAGCTTTAGAGATAGCAACAATGGCATCGTGCTGACCGATAACTCTCTGGTGAAGAGTATCTTCCAAACGAAGTAACCTTTCACTTTCGCCTTCTGTAAGTTTTGTTACAGGAACACCTGTCATCATCGCAATAACTTCCGCCACATGCTCAGCTGTCACTGTAGCCTTGTTAGCTTCATGCTCTTCTCTCCATTTTGCTGAAACTTCTCTGATTTTATCTCTCAAATCAGCTTCATCATCACGAAGTTGGGAAGCTGTTTCAAATTCTTGGTTTCTGATAGCATCTTCTTTTTCCTTAATCAAAGATTTAAGCTGTTTTTCAAGCTCTTTACCTTCCGGACACATGTGAGATGCTTTCAATCTAACCTTTGAACTTGCTTCGTCAATTACGTCAATAGCTTTGTCCGGTAAAAATCTGTCATTTACATATTTACTTGACAATTTTACGGCTGCTACTATTGCATCATCAGAAATAATCAATCTGTGGTGCTCTTCATATTTAGGTTTCAAACCTTTAATAATTTCGATAGATTCATCAATAGACGGCTCATCAATCATAACCGGCTGGAATCTTCTTTCTAGGGCTGAATCCTTTTCGATATATTTTCTATACTCATCAGATGTAGTTGCACCGATAACCTGAATTTCACCTCTTGATAAAGCGGGTTTTAAGATATTTGCAGCATCAATAGCACCTTCTGCTGCTCCTGCACCAATCAAGGTATGCATTTCATCGATTACAAGAATAACGTTTCCGGCCTGACGAATTTCGTCCATGATTTTTTTAAGACGTTCTTCAAACTCACCACGATACTTGGTACCTGCAACCAAAAGCCCCATATCAAGCTGGATAACTTTTTTCCCATCAAGGATATCAGGAACTTCAGCATTAACAATTCTAATTGCAAGACCTTCGGCAACAGCAGTTTTACCAACACCCGGTTCACCTAACAGAACTGGATTATTTTTTGTACGTCTTGCAAGAATTTGAATAACACGTTCAATTTCCTTTTCTCTGCCGACAACAGGATCAAGTCTTAATTCCTGAGCTGCTAAAGTCAAATCTCTTCCAAATTCATCAAGACTCGGAGTTTTAGTCTTCCCGCCTGTTGAAGATGATGAACCGGAAGCAGATGAAGTTGAAGTCCCTGCAGCTGCTCCTGAAGGTTTTGATTCTCCAAGCATTTTAACTACATTACTTCTAACCTTATTAAGATCAACTCCTAAATTTTCCAGAACTCTTGCGGCAACCCCTTCACCTTCGCGGATTAAACCTAAAAGCAGGTGTTCTGTTCCGATATAGTTATGACCCAATTGTCTTGCTTCATCCCATGACAGCTCTAAAACTCTTTTGGCTCTTGGTGTAAATGGAATTTCTACCGCTACAAAACCTGAACCTCTGCCGATTATTTTTTCAACTTCGGTTCTTGCATCTTTGAGGTTAACCCCCATAGATTTAAGGGTTTTAGCAGCAACCCCTGTACCTTCTCCGATTAAACCAAGTAAAACCTGTTCAGTCCCAACAAAATTGTGACCTAATCTTCGAGCTTCTTCCTGGGCAAGCATAATTACTTTTATTGCCTTTTCTGTAAAACGTTCGAACATTTTTTACTCCTATCTCTTCTTATACCAAAATTATACATTAAACATAAAAAGTTTCAATATGTTAAGAGGGATAAAATAAAACAAAACAGGTAAATTTCAGACTCAATTATAAAATTAATCTTTCAAACCTAAATCTTTTAAAAATCTTTCATTTTCAGACAAATTGAATATTGCATCTTCCTTGAACGGATCAACCACATTTTCACTGCCAAAAAGCTCATCAACAATATCATTGTGAGAATTATTTTCAGGATCGGACAATGCAAGACGCGTAAAATTATTTATATCAGTTTTGCGTTCATACAAATTAAGAGCATGCCTTGACAAACTTTTCAAAAAAGAATTTTTTGTCTCTTCTTTTAATGACTGAACCGGTGAACTCATAGGGAAACAAGAGTTTTCACAACGTTCTGCTTTTAATTGTTTAGCTAATTTTTTAAACATCACATCTCCCTGTTAATAATGTTATTATACATTATTTTAAAATTATTGCAAATTTTTATCCCGCAAATATCCAATAATTTCAGACCGAAAGCTTGATTATAAAATTTATTTAAACTAAAATAAAAATGCTGATTAAGAAAAGAGAAAGAGGCTAAAATGCTTGATATTAAACTTATTAGAGAAAATCCGGAGAAAATCAATGAACTTTTAAAACGCAGAAATCCGGAATTATCAATTGATGAAGTTATTCAAATTGATGAAGACAGAAGAAAAATTCAAACAAAAGCAGACGAGTTAAGAGCAAAAAGAAAATCCGAATCACAAAAAATCGGAATGATGAAGAAAAACGGAGAAAATACCGATGCAATTCAAGAAGAAGTCCGAGTTTTAGGTGATGAAATAAAAGAACTTGAAGAAAAACAAAATGAACTTGATTCTAAACAAAGAAATATCCTTCTTCATATTCCAAACATTCCTGATGAAACAACCCCAATAGGGCTATCAGAAGATGATAATATTGAAGTTTACAAATGGGGTGAGCCAAGAAAGTTTGATTTTGAGGCAAAAGCACACTGGGATATCTGTGAAGAAAAAAATCTTGTTGACTTTGAACGCGGTGTGAAACTTTCTCAATCAAGATTTACATTATACAGAGGCAAAGGCGCAAAATTAGAACGTGCTATAATTAACTTTTTCCTTGATTACCATTGCAGCGAACAAGGTTATGAAGAAATTCTTCCTCCGTTTATGGCAAATGCCGCAACCATGACAGGGACAGGACAATTGCCAAAATTTGCGGAAGATATGTACAAATGCGTTGATGAAGATTTGTATTTAATCCCGACAGCTGAAGTTCCTGTAACAAATATCTACGCCGGCGAAATTCTTACAGAAGACGACCTTCCAAAATATATGACAGCATACACACCTTGCTTCAGACGCGAAGCAGGTTCAGCCGGTAAAGATACAAGAGGCTTAATCAGAGTTCACCAGTTTAATAAAGTCGAGCTTGTAAAACTTTGCACACCTGAATCAAGTAAAGATGAGCACGAAAAATTAACTCAAGATGCAGAAAAAATGCTTCAATTGCTGGAACTTCCATACCGCCGTGAAGCATTGTCTACAGGTGATATCGGATTTTCTGCAAACAAATGCTGGGATTTGGAAGTTTGGATGCCATCTTACGGTACATATAAAGAAATCTCAAGCTGTTCAAATTACGGAGATTACCAGGCTCGTCGTGCTAATATCCGATATAAAGAAAAAGCAACAGGCAAAACCAGATTTGTTCACACAATCAATGGATCAGGTCTTGCTGTCGGCAGAACTTTTGCGGCTATTGTTGAAAACTGCCAGCAAGCTGACGGAACTATCGTTATTCCGGAAGTTCTTAGAAAATACACAGGATTTGACAAAATCTAAAAAATCTGAAATATTTAAACAAATAAAAAAGGCGGAAGTTAAATTCTGCCTTTTTTATATTTATTAAAAATATAAACTACATCTTGCCTTTATAGTTGCCTTTTTCAAGCTTGCCAAGCTTTTTAGCAGAATCGGATAAACTTGCCAAACCATCTAAAATACCATTTACAAGACTTGCAAATTTTGGATTAGACGAATGTTTTCTTAGCTCAATCTCCACTTTATCTTTCGAAAGAGTTGAACCAATCTCAAAACCTCTTCTATAGTCCTCCATATTATTGGCAACTTTTATTTTAATCCGTTGTCCACCTGTAAAATTTATCGGAGAAAATTGTATATTCATAAAACATCCTTATTTTAAATCTGTATGAATATTATAAACCAAGAAATATATTATTTTGCCTGTAAATTTACAAATATTTAAAAAATCTGAATATAAATATGTTATAATATAAATAGAATAGCATTTGAAGGATTTGAGAAATGTACGAATTTCCGTTTGAACTTGACGATTTTCAAAAAGAAGCGTGTAACACTATAGATGAAGGGAAAAGTGTTGTTGTCTGCGCACCGACCGGAGCAGGCAAAACTGTAATCGCTCAACACGCCATACATAGAGCACTTGAACAAGGCTGCAGAATATTTTATACAACTCCGTTAAAAGCACTTTCTAATCAGAAATTTTATGATTTTGGCGAAAAATACGGGGTAGACAAAGTCGGTCTTTTAACCGGGGACACTTCAATTAATCGTAATGCACAAATTGTCATTATGACAACAGAAGTTTTCAGAAACATGCTCTACGGTACAAATTTCGGAGCAGTAGCCGATAACTTAAAAGATGTAAGATATGTCGTTCTTGATGAAGTTCACTATATGAATGATGAGCAAAGAGGCACCGTTTGGGAAGAGAGTATAATATATTGCCCGACAAATATTCAAATTATCGCGTTATCTGCAACCGTTGCTAACTGTGATGAGCTAACAAACTGGATTAATACGGTTCATTCCAAAACAGAACTTATAAACACTGACTTTCGTCCTGTACCGTTAAGATTTTACTATTTCGACAGCTCACAACCGTTTAAATTATTACCACTTTTGACTCCTGACGGCAAATTAAACAAAAAAATCCGTCCGGAAAAGCCTCAATGGGCAAAAGGTAAAGACAAACGCAAAAAAACTTACGTTAAACAAATTATATCAAATCTTGCAGATAATGATATGCTTCCTGCGATTTATTTCACATTCTCGCGTAAAAAATGCGATGAGCAAATGGAAAAATGTGCAGGACTTGGTTTAAATACAAAAGCTGAACAAATTGAGATTAAAGCATTTATTGAAGAATTTATCGCTGACAATCCGCATCTTTACGGGAATAAACACATTGACTACCTTATCCAAGGGGTTGCTTCACATCATGCAGGACTTTTACCGGCATGGAAAAATCTTGTGGAAAAATTATTCCAAAAAGGTTTGATAAAAGTTGTATTCGCGACAGAAACACTTGCTGCGGGTATAAATATGCCGGCACGATCAACCGTAATAAGCGCCACAAGTAAACGTACCGATACAGGTCATAGAATGCTTACGGCAAACGAATTTTTACAAATGTCAGGACGCGCCGGAAGAAGAGGAATGGATGAAATTGGATATGTTGTTATAGTTGGAACGCCTTTCCAAACACCGGAAGAGGTAGCTGAGCTTGTACTAAGCGATGCTAATCCGCTTGAAAGTAAATTTTCGCCAAGTTACTCTATGGTTCTTAATCTGCTTCAGAGATTTACACTTGAAGAAGCAAAGGAGCTCGTGTTAAAAAGTTTTGGATATTTCTCTTCAAATTACAGAATAGAACCTCTGCTTGCAGTCAAAGATGAGTATGAATGCAAAATTGATGAATGCAATTCATTTGTTTGTTACTGCAAAAAGACAAATGACGATTTGCTAGAATACAATAAGATAAGAGAAATTTACGTACAGAACAGACGTATTTTTAAAACGATTCAAAAGCAGGAAAAGAAGAAAAATAGACCGCTTAATGAAGAAGCTGCAGAGTTCGGCAGACAGACCAAGGCAATGCTTCAAAAAATGCACTCATATGAATGCGACACCTGTAAACTTTTCAAAAAACACATGAAAATATTAGATGTACTTGCTAGATATAGTGCAAAAGAAAAAGCACTTGAAAAAGAAATTGAAAAACAAAAAGACATATTCTGGAATAAATTTCTATCACACAGAGCTGTCTTAATGGATTACGGCTATATCAAAGATGACTACCCGACAGAAAAAGGGATTACAATATCCCAAATCCGTTCTGAGAATGAATTATTCCTTGCACAGGTGATATTTTCTGGTGTTCTTGACGGACTTACACCTGCAGAACTTGCAAGTGTAATATGTGCAATTACGACAGAAGATTTGCGTGCAGACTTGTATTCTCAGCTTCCGCTCTCTCCAAATGTAAGAAAAAGACTTAACAAGATTAAAGACATAAGACGTGATTTAGACAAAAAACAAAAAAATCATGACGTAGAAGACCCAATGTATATTAACGGCTTCTACTCACCGCTTATTGAAATGTGGGCAACCGGTTCTGAATGGGACGATATCATTGATCAGGTTGATATGGGTGAAGGTGACATTGTTAGGTGTTTTAAGCGGGTGATAGATGTTTTAAGACAATTCTGTACAATATCAAATATACCGGAAGATTTAGTCTTCACGGCAAGAGAAGCTATAGAACTTATTCAAAAAAGCCCGATTGATATTGAATAGTTATCTTGGAAATATAATTTTTACAAACTTATCACCGACTTTAAAGTATCCGTTTTCTTCTCCGGATAAATCAATTTTTGGAGCAGTTTTAGGCTTTAATATACGATACGAAGGCAAATTCTTTTTTACGCCGCGAATTCTTACTGGTGGTATTCTCATAGATATTATCTCCATTCCATTATTTATTAAGAATAAAAAGCGTAAAAATAAAATTTGCTATTCTTCTGGAACTTCTATCTCAACATCATCAACATCTTCTTCTTTTTTGATAATGTCAATGACATTTTTTGCCATTTCTTTGGCAATAACACTTCTTGTAGAATCAGGACAATTTTGAAGCAGGCTGATTGCTGTTCTTAAAGTTCCATCCAAATCATACCAGCGTCCGTGTTTCGATTCATCCATAACATCTTCTGTTGCGGAAACAATATCTTCAACTGATTCATATTCAGTACTTGATAGATGATGTTCAGTAATAATCTTAATCAGGTTTAAAGCAACTTTAATCTGCGTTTCGTCATCAGATTCTTCTAATGTTTTCATTGCAGAAGATAAAACAGGATCTTTATCATACCAGCGTCTTGTATTTGTTGTAAACTCTTCTTTCATAAAAACCTCCTGATAACCTCGCTACCTTGTTTATTATACTATATTTTTTTTGTTTTGTAAAATATAATACCGGAAGCTCTCACTTCCGGTATTATAAAACTTATAATGCTTTTGAACCTGTAGGACACACAAAACGCGGAAAAGAGAGGGAATCATGAGAAAACTGTTCCTTTTGGAAGATGATCTGAGCCTGATCAGTGGGCTGACCTTTGCATTCAAGAAACAGGGCTTTGCACTGGATACAGCCCGGACGCTGGCAGAAGCCGAGGTGCTGTGGTCAGACAGAAAATATGACCTGCTGGTGCTGGATGTTTCCCTGCCGGATGGCTCTGGCTTCGATTTCTGCCAGAAGGTGCGGCGCACATCCAACGTGCCGATTCTGTTCCTGACCGCTTCGGATGAGGAAATGAATATCATCATGGGACTGGAACTGGGCGGGGATGATTACCTGACCAAGCCGTTCAAGCTGGGTGTCCTGTTGTCGCGGGTCAATGCACTGCTTCGCCGTGCAAATGCGTCCAGCGCAGGAGAACCCGTACTGGAATCGGGCGGCATCACCGTCCGGCTGTTGCAGGGGCAGGCATACAAAAACGGAATCTTGCTGGAACTGACCGGCGCAGAGTACAAGCTGCTCTGCTTCTTTATGCAGCATCCGAATGCCGTGCTATCCAAGGAACAAATTCTGGATGCACTGTGGGACTGCGATGGGGATTACATTGACAGCAGTGCCTTAACAGTGTACATCCGGCGGCTGCGGATGAAGATCGAGGACGACCCCGGCAAACCGCAGATGTTGCTGACTGTCCGCGGCATGGGCTATAAATGGAATGGGTAAAGGTGCCGTATGAAAGTATTCGCAAACCGGGAGATCCGAAATTTGTTCCAAGCCGTGCTGGCGGTCTGGGCGGTGGCATTGGCGCTCACGCAGGGCATCGTATGGCATACGACGCACGCATTCTCTTTCGGGTTACTGTTGGTTTTTCTTCTGCTGGGCGGCTGTCTCTGGGGCGTGCTTTTTCGCTATTTCCAAAGGCAGAGCGCGCTTCTGGAACAGGCAGTCCAGCAAATCCAAAGCTGTCTGGATGGCAACCCGGATGCACGACTGGACTGCGACCGGGAGGGAGAATTTTACCGTCTGTTTCACTCCGTTAATGCATTGGCGGCAGTTCTGAGCGCACACGCAGACAACGAGCAGCGGGAGAAGCGTTTTTTGAAAAATACCATTGCAGATATTTCGCACCAGCTCAAAACACCGCTGGCGGCGTTGAATATCTACAACGGTCTGCTTCAGGACGAAGCTGTTTCGCCGTCGGAGGTCAAAGAGTTTGCCGACCTGTCCGAACAGGAGTTGGACCGCATCGAAACGCTGGTGCAGAATCTGCTCAAAATCACCCGGCTGGATGCCGGTTCGGTCGTCTTGGAGAAGAAAAACGAAAATGTTGCTGAAATGGTGCAGGACATCGCGCGGCAGTATCACTATCGTGCCAAGCAGGAACAGAAAAAGCTTGTTCTGTCCGGCTCAGAGGCGGTTACACTTTGGTGCGACCGTGACTGGATGCAGGAAGCTGTGGACAATCTTGTAAAGAATGCCCTTGACCACACAAAGAGCGGAGATACGATTCAGGTAGAGTGGAATGCACTGCCGTCCATGGTTCAGATCAAAGTGCGCGACAACGGCAGCGGCATCCACCCAGAAGATTTGTACCATATCTTCAAACGGTTTTATCGCAGCCGCTTTTCACAGGATACACAGGGCATCGGGCTGGGTCTGCCGCTGGCAAAAGCCGTTGTGGAAGCCCATCACGGCACCATTGAAGTAGACAGCGAGCTGGGAAAGGGCACGACCTTTACTCTGAATTTTCCGATTCCTACAAAATTGTAGGCTGCGTGTAGGCTTGCAGTAAGGTTGACGTGTTATCCTTTTCTGCACAGACAGAGATCATCCGTCTGAATCGAAGGAACCTGCAAAGTGAGGGATACACTATGGAACTATTAGAAGTCAACCATCTCTGCAAGACCTACGGCAGCGGAGAAACTGCTGTCCATGCGCTGAAAGATGTTAGCTTTTCAGTGCCGAAAGGCGAATATGTGGCGGTCGTTGGCGAATCCGGCTCCGGCAAAAGCACCCTGCTCAACCTGATTGGCGGACTGGATACGCCGACTTCCGGCAAGGTGCTGATTGATGGCAAGGATGTTTTTGCCATGAAAGACCGGGAGCGGACGATCTTCCGCCGCCGCAATATCGGTTTTATCTTTCAGGCATTCAACCTCATCCCGGAACTGACCGTAGAACAGAACATCCTGTTCCCGGTGCTGCTGGACTACCAAAAGCCGGACAGGGCATATCTGGAAGAACTGCTGACCGTGCTGAATCTGAAAGACCGTCGGAAGCATCTGCCAAGCCAGCTTTCCGGTGGGCAGCAGCAACGGGTAGCCATCGGCCGCGCCCTGATGACCCGCCCTTCCCTGATTTTGGCGGATGAGCCGACCGGCAATCTGGACACCCAGAACACCAGCGAGGTCATTGCTCTGCTAAAAGAAACATCCCGGAAATACGAGCAGACCATCCTGATGATCACCCACAACCGCAGCATTGCGCAGACGGCAGACCGGGTGTTGCAGGTATCGGACGGCTGCCTGACCGATTTTGGGAGGTGCCGGGAATGAGCAGCACAGAAATGAAAAGCTATCTGAGCCTGATCCCGATTTCTGCCAAGGTACGCAGACGGCAGAACCGCATGACGATTTTGTGCATCGTCCTTGCGGTGTTTCTGGTCACGGCGGTGTTCAGTATGGCAGATATGGCGATTCGGATGGAAACCTCAAACCAGCTGAACAAAAACGGAAACTGGCATATCATGGTAAAGGACATCTCTCCTGAAACAGCCGCAGAGCTTGCCGCACAGGAGGATGTTGCTGCATTTTCGGCATATAGCGACATCAACGCTTCCCTTACGGAAAACTATTTTGCCGGAGATAAACGTGCCGCACTGGTAGGAGCAGATGATGCAATCCTTCAAATCTTTCCGGGAATGCAGTGCAGCACTGCCCCGGCGGATGGCGAAGTGCTCGTGACAGCAAACATCCGGGATCGGCTGGATGTTACGGTCGGTACAGCGATTCCGCTGACGCTCCCGGATGGACAGACCATTTCGCTTACTGTCGCAGGTTTCAATGAGGATACCTCCGATGCGAACCAGTATGATGCTGTTGTGCTGGTGATGAACCGCAGTACATTTTCTCAGATTGCCGCACAGGTAGAAGAATCCTTTGAAACACAGTATTTCATCCAGTTCAAGCCACGTACCAATTTGCGGCAGTCCATTGTGAACATCGAAAACAAGTACGGAATTTCAGAAGAAAAAATCTCCGAAAATACTTACCTGATGGCGTTGAACGCAAGCAGCAACAACGATTATATTGTAGGCTTATATGCGGTAGCGGCTGTGTTGGCTGGCATGGTCGTCCTTGCCGGAATTTTTATGATCACAGGCAGCATCAACAGCAATGTAGCGCAGCGTACCAGCTATTATGGAATGCTGCGTTGTCTTGGGGCAGGAAAAAATCAGGTTCGGATGCTTGTCCGGCTGGAAGCTCTTTTCTGGTGTAAAACTGCTGTTCCAGCAGGATGTGTGCTGGGAATCGTTTCCACATGGGGATTGTGTTCCTTTCTGCGTGGATTTATCGGCGAGGAGTTCAGCTCTTTACCAGTGCTTGGCATCAGCCCGGTCGGTATTATCTGTGGTTCCGCGCTGGGACTTATCACGGTTTGGTTCGCGGCATCTTCTCCGGCACGGCGGGCGGCAAAAGCTTCTCCGATCACAGCAGCAACTGGGAATGCGGTGGAAAATGCAGTGGATTCTCCGTGTCATGCTCGGTTGTTTGGAAGTCGTGCAGAGCTTTCTTTGGGCGTGAGCCATGCAACCTCGTCCAAAAAGAACTTGCTTCTGATGACAGGTTCCTTTGCGTTAAGCATTCTCCTGTTTTTGAGCTTTTCGGTTTTGCTTCGATGGGTTGGATTTGCGCTGAATCCGTTGCAGCCCTACACACCGGACTTATCGGTGGCTGAAACATCCGGGCAAAATGTCCTTGACCCGGTGCTGGTGGAGCAGCTGGAAGCTCTGCCGGAAGTCAAACACGCATTCGGGCGGATGTATTGCCCGCTCCCGGCGGAATATCAGGGAAAACAGGGGTCCATCGACCTGATTTCATACGATACGATACAGTTTGGCTGGGCGAAAAAAGACCTGATTGGCGGAACCCTTCCGCAGGAGCCGGAGGATGGCACATACCCTGTGCTGACGGTATTCGACAAAAGCAACTTCCTGACCGTGGGTGATACCATTCAGCTGGAGGATGCAAAGCTCACAGTCGTGGGTGTATTGAACGACAGCCCGTTCAGTAGTACCGATTCCCCGATTGTTATCTGCACCGAAGAAACCTTCCATCAGCTGACCGGGCAAAACCGCTATGCGGTGATCGATATTCAACTAAAAGATACCACAGCAGACGCAGCCATTGCACAAGTGTACACCCTGCTGAGCGACACGTTAAACAAGCAGGTTGTTTTTTCCAACCGAATCGAAGGAAATCGGATGATACAAAGCACCTACTGGGCGTTCCATCTGGTGGTCTATGCGTTTCTCATCGTGATTGCAGGAATCACCATTCTGAACATCGTCAACAGCATTTCCATGAGCGTGTCGGCACGAATGAAGCAGTATGGCATCCTGCGTGCCATCGGGATGGATGATGCACAGCTGAAACGCATGATCTCTGCCGAAGCTGGCACCTATGCGGTGTCCGGTCTTGTGGTGGGCATTGCGCTGGGTCTTGTGCTGAATCGGAAGCTGTATATCCTGCTCATCACCCATTATTTCGGTGCAGCGTGGCAGATGCCGTGGGGCTGTCTTGCCGTGATTGTCGTAGTCGTGCTGGCGGCTGTGGTGCTGGCAGTATATAACCCGGTCAGGCGAATCCTCATGCAGCCCATTACTGCAACCATCAGTGAATTATAAGCCAGAACAACAGATGCCCACCAGCTTATGGCGAAAACCATAGGTCGGTGGGCATCTGATTTATGAAAAGAATTAAATGCTGTTCGCTGATTTTCCCATTGCAAACCGTTGTAAAACATGGTATATATATTATACGAAACTACATTTTGAAAGAACGCTCCACCGTTCAATGATGTATAAATGGGAGGTGCCTGCCATGACCGCCGTGATCTATGCCCGCTATTCCTCGGACAACCAGCGTGAAGCGTCCATTGAAGGGCAGCTGCGCGACTGCAAGGACTACGCCGAGAAG
>OHPB01000732.1_pt1 | contig 20515 bp, 17 predicted proteins | sample 1577621 | NCBI WGS metagenome assembly OHPB01 (sample SAMEA3879577, study PRJEB24766) | human gut metagenome | biome: human-associated habitat; feature: feces | place: USA | collected 1985/1987 | reverse complement strand
ATTGCCAGCAAGAGCGACAAAACCGAGATGTTTCTGGACTACTCGGAGCTGCTCAATGCCCTGGACACCGGCGCCACCACCAAGATCACCATCAACAACAAGCGGATCAACCGCCAGGACTTTGAGGGCTCCATCTTGATCCCGCTGCGTGGAGATGAACTGGACGGGTACCGGCAGGACTACAACGATATGCTGGTATCCAAGGTCACCGGTTCCTCCAGTATCGTACAGGAGCGGTACATCACGGTCTCGGTGCACAAGAAGAACATCGAGGAAGCCCGCACCTTCTTCGCCCGGATCACCGGGGATATCTTTACCCGCCTTTCCCACCTTGCCTCCCGCCCGGAGGAACTGGACGCGGTGGAGCGGCTCCGCTGCCTCCACGATTTCTACCGCACCGGGGAGGAAACCCTGTTCCGCTACGAGGCCAGGAACGCCATGCGTAAGGGGCATTCCTTCCTCGATACCATCGGCCCCGACAGCATGGAGTACAAAAAGGATCACTTCATCATGGGTAATAAATATGGCCGGGTGCTGTTCCTCAAGGAGTACGCCAGCTATATCAAGGACAGCATGATCTCGGAGCTCACCGAGCTCAACCGCAACCTCATGCTCTCCATCGATGTGATCCCCGTCCCCACGGATGAAGCCGTCAGGGAGATGCAAAACAAACTCCTCGGCGTGGAAACTAACGTGACCAATTGGCAGCGGCGGCAGAATCAGAACAACAACTACACCGCCGTAGTCCCCTACGATCTGGAGCAGCAGCGCAAGGAAACAAGAGAGATGCTGGACGATCTCACCACAAGGGATCAGAGATTGATGTTCGCCGTGGTGACGCTGGTGCATCTGGCGGATACGAAGGAGGAACTGGACAGCGACACTGAAACCCTCCAATCCATCGCCCGGAAGCACCTGTGCCAGATGGGGGTGCTGAACTGGCAGCAGCGGGAAGGGCTGGATACGGCGCTGCCCCTGGGCCTCCGCAAGATTGATGCCCTGCGCACCCTGACCACGGAAGCCCTTGCTGTCCTCATGCCCTTTAAGGCCCAGGAGATACAGGACCCCAGAGGCGTCTACTATGGCCAGAACGCTATCTCCAAGAACCTGATCCTTGCCGACAGGATGAGCCTCCTGAACGGCAACGGCTTCATTTTGGGTGTGAGCGGCAGCGGCAAGTCCTTCACCGCCAAGCGGGAGATCGCCAATATCGCCCTGTCGACCAATGATGATATCATCGTCATAGACCCGGAGCGCGAGTACCACTCCCTGGTGAACGGGCTGGGCGGCGAAGTGATCCACATCTCCGCTACCAGCCCCAACCACATCAACGCTATGGACATGGAGGCGGGATATGGCGATGGGGAAAATCCCGTTGTCCTCAAGTCTGAATTCCTGCTCTCCCTCTGTGAGCAGCTGGTGGGCTCCGGCAAGCTCTCCGCAAAGGAAAAATCCCTGGTTGACCGCTGTACCGCAAAGGTATATTCGGATTACATCCGCAGCGGCTACCGTGGCAATGTTCCCACCCTCCAGGACTTCCATGCGGAACTTCTTCGCCAGCCGGAGCCGGAGGCGGCGGATGTGGCGTTGGCTATCGAGCTCTTCACAGAGGGCAGCCTGAACACCTTCGCCAAGCCCACCAATGTAGACACCAACAGCCGCATCCTCTGTTACGATATCCGTGATCTGGGCAAGCAGCTTCTGCCCGTGGGTATGCTGGTGGTGCTGGACTCCATCTTCAACAGGATCATCCGCAACCGCACCCAGGGCCGAAGGACTTGGGTGTATGCCGATGAAATCTACCTTCTCTTCCAGCACGAATACAGCGCTAACTTCCTGTTTACGCTCTGGAAGCGTGTGCGAAAGTACGGGGCGTACTGTACGGGTATCACTCAGAATGTGGACGATCTGCTCCAGAGCCATACGGCAAGAACCATGCTGGCCAACTCTGAATTCCTCCTCATGCTGAACCAGGCGGGGACGGATCGGCTGGAACTGGCCAAGCTCCTCAACATTTCGGACAACCAGCTCTCCTACATCACCAATGTGGATTTCGGGCGTGGACTCTTGAAATGTGGTGCGGCAATCGTGCCTTTTATGGACAATTATCCTCATGATTCTCTGTATAGGCTCATGACCACCCGCCCCAATGAAAACTTTGCGTAACCATACCACAACGGCAGAAGGCTCCCGCTCGGGGGCCTTCTTTCCGTTCCCGGAAATGAGGTGATGAAATGCGCAAGCCCAAGACAAAAGACCTTGCCCGGAGGGGTACCGAAACAACTGCCCAGCGCGTAAAGATGCAGATGCGTGACGCCGCGGGCCGGGACGTTTCCCCCGAAAGCTACGGCGGGGATACCATTGAGAACAGCGCACAATATGTTATAGACCGAGCGGCGGACGGAATCCGGGAGATGCGCAGCTCCGTAAAGGATAAAGCTGCCGAGCAGATCAAGGAACGCATAGAGCGGGTACGCCAGCGGGAGGATGTACCGGACAGCGGCAACCCTTCGCCCCAGGAACCCCAATCAGGCCGCTCATATTCGGAACCCCGCACCGATCCCCATACAGGGCCACAGGATCGACCTGTGGACGCAAGCCCCGATCCTGCCCCAGACAGATCGCCCCGGCAGAGGCCGGAGGGCGCCGAGCGGATCAAGACTAAGGACAGCTATATCCACTCCCAGGGAGAAGCACCCACACCGAGGGAGCCGCAGAAAAGGGCTATTCAAGTGGAAAGGACGGCAGCTCATACAAAGGGGAAAATACCTGATACTCCGGCAAAAAAACCGGACGCCCCAAGGCCGTCCAACTATCCCAATCGGCCCGCCCGTGCCGCAAGGCGTATGGAGCAATCTGCATCCAAGACGGTGCGGCAGGCCGGGAAACGCTCTATCAAAACAGCCGAAAAAAGCGCCGTAAAGACGATGCGAAAAGGGGCTGTAAAAACAGCGCAAAAGGGTGCGGTCAAAACCTCCCGTGTTGCCGTGAAAACCGCAAGTAAGAGCGTGAAGGTGGCGGAACGGACAGCCCATGTGACGGCAAAGGCAACCCAACGGGCAGCCCAAGCTGCTGTCAGGATGGCTCAGGCTGCGGCCCGCGCTGCCCAGGCAGCCGCCAAAGCTGCGGTGGCGGCGGCCAAGGCCGCAGCAAAAGCTGCCGCCGCATTGATCAAGGCATTGATCGCCGCCGTGAAGGGGCTGATTGCGGTCATAGCCGCAGGCGGCTGGGTGGCCGTTGTAATTATCCTCTCGGTGGCGTTGGTGGCCGTGATACTCTGCGCCTGCTTCGGCGTGTTCGCCTCCAACGAATCGGAGGAAGGCAATCCCATGACGGCAGCTATACTGGAAATCGATACGGAATTCCGGGCAGGCATAGACACGGAGATCGCCCGGCTCTCCACCGGGGACTATGATGAGATCGTGGTGCGGTATGCCGGGGATATGGACGGCGACAGCGATTATCTCATCCGATGGAATGATGTGATTGCCGTGTATGCGGTGCGGGTGACCATGGATGAAGAAAACCCCATGGATGTGCTGGAGGTGACCCCGGAGAAGATAGAAAAGCTAAGGGAAACCTTCCTCGCCATGAACACCGTGGAATACGATACCGAAGTCATTGAAACCGAGGGCGCAGGCGCCCAGGTGGGAGATGAAGATACTGAAGAAGCGGAACCCTATCGGAAACTGGTGATCACCATATCGGTGAACAGCATGGATCACCTTGCTGGAGCCGATTTATATCAATTTACGGACGATCAGCGGGAAGCCCTTGCCGCCATGATGGAACCCCGGATGCTCCCCATGTATGCGGAGCTTGTTGGCGTGGATCTGTTGGGCGGCTTTGAAGGAAGCATTACGGACATCGTCTCCGGCCTGCCCGTTGGCGAAAAAGGCACGGAGATCACCGCCGCCCTGACCCGCCTCGGACATCCCTATTCCCAGGACTACCGTGGGGAGGGCAATTATGTGGATTGTTCCTCGTTGGCGCAGTGGGCGTACCGGCAGGCGGGAATCTCCATCCCCGGCACATCCGTAGCCCAGGCGCAATATTGTGCGAACAATGGCCTCAACATAGGGCAATCCGAACTGGCCCCCGGCGACCTTGTCTTTTGGTCAAAGACCACCTGTGACTGTGGTCGGTTTGCAGAAATCCATCATGTAGGTATCTATATCGGGGATAACCGGGTGATCGAGGCAAGCTCCTCCAAGGGATGCGTTATAGTCCGGGAACTGTGGGGACTTGGAAACGGCAAGTGGCAGGTGCATTCCTATGGGCGGGCTTATTGACCTCCCACTTCTTAATCGTCTCCATAAGCAATTACTCTGTATAGAATATCGTGATCCTGAAGCTGCGTAACAAAATCAAGCCATCCCTTGGATGTTGCATCTGCGAGTGCTGCGGTATAATCCTCACCACGAGGTATACGCAGCACTTTTTCCTGATAGCTATACCAATCTCTTGCAAGCATCTCGTAGTGGGTATCATCAGCATTTTCAAAATTGATTGAAATGCCGATAAGCCCGTCGTTTCTGTCCACCCAAGTATAGTAATTTGCTATGGAATTTAGCTTTACAGTCTTACATCGTGTTATGTTTTCATTTTTTATCCACTCATCACTATACATTGTTGTGCCTCCCTCAATGGCCTACAAAGACTTCATCACATCAAGCAAGTGCTGATAACTGTCTACATCGTGGTACTTTACGTTTTCGGTGGAAATCTCGTTAAAGAGTTTTCTTGCGCAGGAGATCTTTGCCTTTTCAATCGGTTTCAAGCTCAAGCTCTGCATCGTACCCTTGGTTTCAGCAATAAAGAAGATATGCTTTACGGTACCCGCGTTAAACGCAATCGCCCAGTCGGGTGAGTAATTACCAACAGGGGTAGGAATATGGAATCCCCGCGGCAGCTTGGCATAAACGCAAACCTCGTCAGCGTTATCCAAATCCTCTGCAAAGCGGCGTTCTACGCTCTTTTCGGCGTAGCCGTCCGTAAACACATAATCCTGGATGTGCTTTTCAGCCTTAAATGCCTTGTCGATACTTGCCGATGTTTTTTCAGCCGTGAAGATTGTGCTGTCATATTCACCTTCGATTTGGTCGTAGGAGATATGCTCAACGATCATCGTAGCCTTTTGTTCGTTGATAAGACGGACAACCTTGGAGATAAATTCTTCCGGATTTGCTTTATACATGGCAAACTTGTATGGCGCAATGCCTTTGATGATCTCCACGACTGTCCTGCGGGTCAGCACCGTCCCTTCTGCGATCTTTCCGACAAGGTCATACTGAATTTGGCTCACTTCACTCCGTTTGAGGGTTGTAGTGCGCGTTTTTGCCGACTTGAATGCTTCACCTCGTTCAAGAGCATTTGCATCCATTTCATCAGTCTGCTCGCCCCTGGAAACAGTATAAGTCAGTTCAGAAACAAACAGCTCATTATCAATGTGCTTGATGGCTTTCTCGATTAGTTCTGCGCTATCGAATGAAACCGTATAGGCATACTTGTGGTTGATCCGCTTCCAAAGCTCTTGAAACTCTTTCTTGTAGAAGTTCTCGTTAAGGTCGTTCTTCTCAATCTTGGTCTGCTTGCCATCGTCAACCATACGGGCAAGAGCAGATTCATCAAAGACAGCCTGCACGAGAGTATGTACGCCCTCTGCCATCGATGCGAGGTTCGCGGGCATAGGAGCAAGCGTTCCCATATCCAAATCCATCCGATATTTGTCTGTAATCTTTCTATCCATATCGACATACTGGTTGGCGATCAGATAGAACTCAATAGCATTTGCAGTCTTTTCGTCAATAACAGTAGGCTTGCCGTCCACCTTGACGAACTTGCCCTTGAAATATTCGCTGGTTGCGGCGGTAGCTCTATCGTAGAGAACTTTCTTGATGTCAGATTGTAGGTCAGCTACAAAGCCCTTATAGCTTTCGCTTGCAATAACTGTCAGTTTATTGATGGTATGGATACGCTCACCAAGGGTTTCAATATCCATTCTGTTCCCGGCTTGGTTCACGCAGAGACGAAGACCGCGACCGACTTCTTGGCGCTTCTGCGTGGAGCTGTCGCTATGCTTGAGCGTACAAATCTGGAACACATTAGGATTGTCCCAGCCTTCGCGCAATGCAGAGTGGGAGAAGATAAACCTCGTCGGCTCATCAAAGGAAAGCAGACGCTCTTTGTTTTTCAAAATAAGGTCGTATGCAGAAATATCGTCCGAGAACTCGCTTCCGCGCTTCAGAGCGGAGTTGATGCTGCGCCCCGTCTTTTTGTCGATGCTGAAATAGCCCTTGTGGGTATCTGTAACATCAATGTCCCGCAGATACTTTTGATAGGGCGTATCAAATAAGGTCAGGTATTGATTAAGAACATTGCAGTATTCTTCCTCAAAGATTTTACCGTATTCACCGAGAAGTTCTTCGCCATCTTCACCATACTGACGGTACTTTGCCACCTCATCGATGAAGAATAGCGACAATGTTTTAATACCCATTTCAAAGAGCTTTTCTTCTTTTTCAAAGTGAGATTGAATCGTCTCTCTGATCTGGATGCGCCGCATATCCTGTTCGACAACATCGCCGATCACCTCTCCTTGACGGATGACGATGCCATTCGTAAAAGTTACCGCTCCACGTATAGGCTCAATATCGGAGATAACATAGCCATTCTTATACTGTTCCATCTCATTGGACTTATAGAACAGGTCATCGCCCACACCAAAGGTAAAGAGCTTTCTTGCGTGTCCATTCTGCTGTGCGACCTCAATTTCAAGCTTCGCCATAGGCGGCTTGTTTGGGGAAAGCACAATGTGTTCGAGATAAAGATACTGGCTCGTGCCGGTAAGGTTCTTTACCTCAAAGCCCTTGACTTCGATCTTCTTAACCAGCTTCTTGTTGAACGCATCCAGCGCATCCAGTACATACACAAGGTTGTGCTCTTTGGCATGGGTAGCAGAGTAGTTCAAACTAAACAGCGGGTTGAAGTTTTTTAGCGCCTTCTGAGTGACAGCACCGCCCATCTTCTGAGGTTCATCCAGAATGATGATAGGCCGATTTGCCTTTATAACGTCAATGGGGCGACGAGAGCCGAACTCATCACGCTTGGAATAGATAATACGGGCTTCCTTACTCTTGCCGTCCTCTTTCAGAGAAGAAGCGAAAGCCTGCGTGTTAATAATCATGACATTGATGCCGGAGCTGGATGAAAAGTTGTCCAGCTCATTCAGGTTGGAGCTGTTGTAGATGAAGAAACGCGCCTTCTTTCCGTAGTGCTCCATAAAGTGGTCGGCGGTGATCTGGAAGGTTTTGTTTACACCCTCCCGGATCGCAATGCTCGGCACGACCACAATAAACTTGCTCCAGCCGTAACGCTTGTTCAGCTCAAACATGGTCTTGATATACACATAAGTTTTGCCCGTACCCGTTTCCATTTCGATGTCCAGCGAGCAGCGCCCGATCCCGGAGATCAGCTTATCCGATACCCTGATGTTGTTTTCGCTTTGCAGGGCGCGGATGTTATCCAGCAACTGTGCGTCGGTAAGCTCGATGCTTTGGTTCTTGTAGCCCGTTTCGCCGTAAGGATCATCCTCATCCATATCCATAAGAAGTTGAACGGGGAGCTGACCTCTGCCCAAGTCTCGGATATAGCTGGTTTTATCATAGTGTGGCTGGCCGTTGAATACGCGAATGATGGCATCTACTGCATCTGTTTGGTATTGTTGTATTTTGAAGTTGAATTTCATCCTAAATCACCAACTATCTCAAGGTCGCTCAAACGAAAAGCAGCTTTACAAAAAGCGTCCACAAGCAGATTAAAGTCATCAGGAAGTGTTACGCTGGATTTGCTTTTCTCGTAAAAATATCGCCAGTTTTCAAATACATCCGATAACTTTTCCAGTAAAGGGTAAAAGTTGCTTTCCGCACCACCATGGTCAATGTAATAATCCTTAACAGCAGTTTTATACTCTTGTGGCAATTCATTTCCGGCAAAAACGGCAGATAATCTGTGCCCATATTTCCTTGCCACTTTTTCGCACAAAAACGCCTTTATTGCCAGCTCGCAAGCAAATGCCCCATTTACTGCATAAGGGATTGAATCAACCGCCATTTTCACCACATCGCGAATCGAAACTCTGTGGTAGCGACAACGAATTTCATCGAATACATTATAAAAACCAAGGCATCCGACAATAGCATCGTTATTCATAACCATATCACAGCACCTTCCTTACTGTAGTGGGGCTAATAGAAGCAAAAATCTGATCGAAGTTTGTCAGAACGGAGTCACTTGCCATGCCGCTGTCACGGAACACGGCATAATAGGGCTGTTCATTTGCAATCGCCTTAACTACTTCATCGGAAATGTTGTTGTCGAAGCAAGCGTACAGGAAACCCTCTGCTACATTAAACACCTTGCAGCTGGCAATCGTGGTTTCCTCAATCTTGGAAGAAAGCAGAACACCAAGATCAAGCATAACCTGGAACAGAAGATCTTCGGGAGTTCTGTCTTCTTTGATATTATCAGAATACAAGTCTAACAAGTTCTGCTCAACTTCGTCAGGCTTATAGAACACCTCGTTCATATTAGAGGTATCGCATTTCAGAACTCTAAAACCTACATCGTGATTCTTAGCAACGAGCGGGTTCTCTTTCTGAAGAAGCATGCCCGCTCGACGAATACGTTCTTTACCAATATCACAGATTGTTTTATAACCGGTTTTATATGCCGTGCTTGCCTCATCAGTCTTTTCTGGAACTTGAACCATGATAAACCTGCGTCTTCCATTATCTTCCATATTAAGTGTCATAATAGCATGGGCGGTAGTTGCTGATCCTGAAAAGAAGTCAAGCATAATATAGTCTTTGTCTTGAACAAGCTGCTGAAGTTTTTTGATTAGACCAGTTGGTTTAGGAGTATCAAAAGGCGGTTTATCAAAGAGCTTCTTCAGCTCGGTCATTGCTTCACGAGTTGTTCCAACGTCTTTACCAAACCAAATTGTTTCAGGTGCACGACCTTCAAGTGTAGAGAGATAAATCTTTCTAATAATTCGAGTTTCGTCTTGACTAAAAATGATTTCTCCAGTACGAATCTTTTCTTGAACGGTTTCCTTGCTCCATCTCCATCCATTTTCGCAAGGCTTAATAACCTTTCCAGAAGGGCTAATGATGTCGTAAATCAGATTAGGACGGTACAAAGCATTTCTTACGTCACCACTTCTCCACGGACCTTTCGGGTCATTATCTGGGTTAGAATATGCCTTGTTATCTTCTGCGGTTCTCTCAAAAGAGCCAAGTTCAAAGTGGTACGACTTCGAGAAGCACAGAATATGATTATGATGAACAGAAAAAGTACCTAAATAACCCTTTGGTTGAATACTGTGTTGCCAAATGATGTTGGCAATAAAATTGCTCTGTCCAAAAATTTCACAACACATTTTCTTGAGGTTTTCAACTTCATTATCATCAATACTGATAAAGATAATGCCATCATCAGACAAAAGATCTTTAGCCAAACGCAAACGGGGATACATCATATTCAGCCAGTCCGTATGGAATCTACCATTACTATCAAAATTTTTTACAAGACGATTTCCATCGTCATCATACTGACCGCTGTTTGCAAGGTATTCTTCTGAACTCTGAGCAAAGTTATCCTCATATATAAAATCTCCGCCTGTATTGTAAGGTGGATCGATGAAAATAACTTTGATTTTCCCCAAATATGTTTCTTGTAATAACTTTAATACCTCGAGGTTATCTCCCTCAATATAGAGGTTTTCTGTGTTGTCAAAATCAACGCTCTCCTCACGACAAGGGCGGAGAGTTTTGGAAATGGGAGCGTTCGCAAGCAGGACAGATTTCTTCTTGTCCGGCCATGTGAATTGATAGCGTTCGTCCTTTCCCTCAACGACCTTGACGGAGATTTCCTGCATCAGCACATCCTTGTCGATAGCACGAACCACTTCACCGTTCTCATCAATGGTTTCCGTTACGGCATTGGGGAACAATGCCGCCAGCTTTTTGAAATTCTCATCGGCTTTGTTGGCCGTTTGCATTTTCAACTTATCCATTATCTTTGTCCTCCGTTCTTATCCAAGCTTATTAAGCTGTTTCTTCAATTCATTCACTTTAGAAGCAAACTCAAATTTCTTCCTTGGCTGTTTCTCGTTCCTAGCCTGCTTTTCCAATTTTTCAATCTCTTTTATGAGCTTTGCTTTTCGTTCATCAAGCTCAATCTGCTCAGCAAGGTCATTCCCTTGTTCCAACTCTACGCCACCGACCTGAATGATGAAGTTATCCCAAACTGCATCCATGTTCAGACCTTCTATTTGAAGGATCAGATCATCTTCGGGCATCCAATCCGTATGATAATACTTGTTTACCTTGAAAGCCGTCTTTCCGTTATCAGCCGATTCCTTATATCCCGTCCAAGCCTGCACCTTACCCTCAAAAGAGAGGACAAACAGAAGGTGATAATGCAGTTCTTTGTCAATCTGCCTAAGAACAGCTTCATCAAGCTGCTGCTGATTTAGCCTGATCTCCAGAACCTCGATCTCGGTCACAGCCTGCCCGGGCGCGATATTGAGCGTTGTCGGTGCAAGCTTGTTTCTCCAGTAGATGAGTTTGATCTGCTCTACAAAAGCGCGTTTTAGCGCAGGAGAAACATCCAGCTTCTCGTAAAACTTCTGTTTGGGTATTCTTCGGTTAAACTCTGTGGACTGAGGCAATCCAAGCATATTGATCCCACCTTTTACTCGTCCTCGTCATCCATAAACATGAGATATTCCCATGCCCGGCCGGAAAGCCGTTGGCGCGTTTCTTCATGCTGCGCTTTCTCGCCGGTCGTTTTAGGCAAATCCTTTTCTTTGCCTATGATACCATCCACCATCTGGGTCACGATATCTCGTTTTTTCTCTTTACCGTCCATCATTTCACCACAAGGAAGCAGATCAGTTCAAAATCTTCCAAGCCCTTCACATCCGACATGAGCGCAGATGTACCTCCTGCGCGGAACAGGCTGTCAATGTCGCTTTCTGCCTTTACGTCTATGATGGAATTGATCGCATCGCCAAGCAGCTCAGAAATCTCGCCCATATTACGCCCATCGTCCGTTTCTTCGTTGAACCGCTGATACAGCTCCGGGATAGGCTCGTCCTTATCACGGCAGACATAACGCATAGTATCCAGCAGCTTCTTGGGCTGCAAGTAGTCGCAGATGACTTCGCCCTCCTCGCTGATATAAACCATATAGAAGGGGTGCAGCCGGTTCTGATTGTCGATATTGATGCTCTCGGAACGGTTTTTCAGCACATAGATGACGCCGGGCGGGCAATCCGCGCTTGCGGGTGCAACCGCATGAAGCCCCATAGGGGTGCGTTCCAGTTCAGGATGCTCTTTTATATATTCCAGCAGATCCAGCCGGAACTCGTTTAATCCTAAATCCATGATGGAGATGCCGGAGGACATTTCTTCTATGTCCACAACTTCCTCCTGCAGACGCTGGAGCTGGGCTTTGCGGTATTCCAAGTCGTGTTTTTCCTCATCAGAGAGGATGTTGTCATCGCCTGTTGCCGTCATGTCCACGATCTTCATGCGGGTCTCAACCTTGGATTTCAGGTTGATATACTCATCCAGCGTAATATCCGGCCAGAAGTTGACAAGCTGAATATAGGCGTTACGGCTGCCGATACGGTCTATGCGCCCAAAACGCTGAATGATGCGCACGGGATTCCAATGAATATCGTAGTTGATCAGATAATCGCAGTCCTGCAAGTTCTGGCCTTCCGAGATACAGTCAGTAGCGATCAGAATATCTATATCCGCCTTGGGGAAGTCCTCAAACATATCTCTGTCCTTAGAGCGTGGAGAGAAGCAGGTAAGGACGGTATTCATATCTGCCTTTTTGAGTTTTACTGTGGTGCGTCCATCAACCGAGCCGGTGATAACAGCAGTATGCAGCTTAAACCTTTTCCAGATGTACTCGCTCACGTTTTCATAGAGATACATGGCGGTATCTGCAAACGCCGTGAAGATAATGACCTTTTTGTTGCCCGAATTGATAGGGTTGTTGATCTTATTAGCCAAGTCCGTCAACAGCACTTGCAGCTTATTGTCGTATTCGGGGGTAATATCCGATACAAGCAGCGTCAAAAGTTCCAAGACTTCCTGATCTGCGGCAAGTGCGGCGCGCCATGAGATACGATCCATATCCCCAAGGTCGATCTGAACCTTTTTGCCAAAAGCAGCAAAGTCTTCGCTGTTCTGATCGTCAAGATCATATTCATCTGCATCGGAAATATCCGTGAGGCTAATCGTTTTGCCTACGGTGCTTTCATATTCGTCTATGTTCTCGATGGTCGAGTCGATCAGTTCCTTAATGCGACGCAATGTAAGATTAAAGGAATAGACCGAGCTCTCCATACGCTTCATGAGATTGATTGCCATCAAACGGCGAACACCAAGTTCACGACCCATGTGGTTGAAGCCTATTTTCTCGCTGCCATCGCCCCAAAGGGAAGCATACTTGTCCATGCGGCTTGGAAGAATGTAATGAGAAGGACGGTAGATGTCAAGGTTAAGCTTAGTAAGTTGTTCAAAAATCTCATTGTAGCTAATGGCGTCCTTCAAGTCCGTCAGGTGTGGCCTGTGGGATTTCGGTTTCAGCCTTTCAGGGAATTTACCTATATCGGCAGTATCATAATATTTTTCGATATGCTTGCGGGAACGGGCAATGGTCACGCTGTCCAGCACTTCAAAGAAGTCGAAGTCCAGCATTTTGAGAAGTTGATCGGTGGTGCGCTCGGTTGGTTCCCATTTGCTCCACATATTAAATGCCTTCTGCGCATTGCGGAATATTTCATCGATGGAGTGCGTGGTTTTTAGCTTGCTATCGAGCAGGGAGCTGTCTCCCTCATAAGCAAGCTGCAACTGATTCTTAAGATCATTAAAGCGAGTGTTGACAGGTGTAGCCGAAAGCATCAGCACTTTTGTCTTTACGCCTTTACGAATGACCTTTTTCAGCAAAGTAATGTAGCGGTTATCTTTTTCGTCCGCATTGGCATCCATTTTCCCGCCATTGCGAAAGTTATGAGATTCATCGATAACTACAAGATCATAGGTATCCCAACGTAGTCTTCCAAGGTCAGTACCATTAGACATTCCGTGTGTACGCCCAAGGTCGGTATGGTAGAGAACTTTGTAGTTCAGCCGATCCTCTGCAAGCGGATTGTTGACGTAATTATCCCGGTAAGTGTTCCAGTTGTTGGAAAGCTTTTTCGGGCAAAGCACAAGGACATTTTTATTGCGGGATTCGTAGTATTTGATGACGGCAAGCGCCGTAAAGGTCTTGCCAAGACCGACAGAGTCAGCGAGAATGCAGCCGTTATATTTTTCGAGTTTATTGATGATAGCCAACGCTGCATCACGCTGGAAGTTGAACAGCATATTCCAAACCTTGCTGTCCTTAAAGCCTGTTGCTTCGTTGGGCAAAGTATCCTCCGAAACATCATCAAGGAACTCGCTGAAGATGTTGTAGAGGGTGATGAAATAGATAAACTCCGGCGAGTTTTCATTATACACCGCCGTAATATTTTCGATGACTTGTTCTGTGACATCCTGAAAGTTTTGCTTTTCATTCCAAAGCTGGTTGAACAGGTCTATATAGCTCTGACTCATCGGGTAGGATAGCCGCTGTGTGAAGTTATATGCATAATTGCCGCGCTCACATCCAAGGTCAACGGTGGTGAACTCGTTGAACGGCATATATGTAAACTGGTCAATATCCGAAAGCACGTTCATAAAGCCAGGAACGACCTGATTGGTTGTATTGGATTTGAATGTAGCCTTATTCCTAATCCACTCAGCACACTCTTTAGCAATGGCTTTTTGCGTCAGCTCGTTGCGCAGGCGTATTTCAAACTCTGTACCATAAAGGCTTTGCTCACGATGAAAGCGGGGAATGTAGAACTCACGCTTGGATTTTTCAGCCTTTTCCGCTGTAAAGGTAGGGGAAGTAAATATGAATTGGAGATCGTCAATCCCCATAAGGCTCTTTTTCAGTTCCTCAAAGGCATAGATGGAGAAACAGGCTGCGGCAATTCTCAGCTTACTTTTCTTTGTGAGCGTTTTCTCCAAATCATCACGCACGCGGGTATTTACGTTGTCTATCATTTTGGGCATTCCCGGCATCTGCGGCATGGCAGGCATAGCAGCAGGCTGAGAAACAAGCGGTGCCGCTTCCAGCTTTTCTATCTTCTCTCCAGGGAAATGGATCAGAGAATCATCCACTTCATAAAGATTGAGCTTGCCTTTCACGAGGAAGGGCTTAACCTTGCGCACATCTGTCAAGTGCCATTCATAATCGCCATCCACACCGGTGATTTTACTCAAATTAACTACGCACAAAGCTGATCCAGAAAGCATACCCGGGACCTGTGGATTGGCGCTGCTGCAAATTAAGAGATCACCTCTGTGATCAGTTTTCCAAGTCCGATATTCTATCGTCTTGGTACCACGCAGAATCTGCGTTGCGTATGGATTTTTAATTGAGATTGCTTTCATACATTTCCTTCCCCAAAAACAAACATTTAGGAGTATAGCTTATGGCTGTACAAAAAGATGGACTTATTCTCTTAAATCCTGACAGCCTCACAAATATCTCCTATATCACAGTTTAAGTAGTCACAAATTCGCAGCAGGATAGAAAGCGAAACTTCCTCGCCTTTGTTCAACTTGCTCATGGTACCGGCTGAAATCCCCAAATCACGTTTCAGTACAACCTTTGTAATATCTCTTTCGATGAGCTGCACCCATAGTTTTTTATAGCTGATTTTCATTACGCACCTCTGATAGATACATTTATGTATTAATTATAGCAGACGTTGTCTATGTTATCAATCGTTCACTCTAAGATACAGATTGAAAAATCGAGTTTATAGATATTAATGTTTTCTTCTCGACACAAACAATGTAACTACAGCAGCATCTGAAAGCAAAATCCCTCTATCTGTTGGGATATCGCATTCATTGTGCGTTGTTTCCAGTTTACCAAAAATTGTGTGAGGCCACTACATTTGCAAAGCTGCTGAACTTATTGTCCGTATGAATCGCATTTAGATGAAATATGTGGTATATTCAGATAAGCTTCAATGGTTCTGATCCATGCACCAACGCTGTACAAATTGTAAGTTCCGACTTTGTGAGGGTGACGATGAGTAATTACGCGATGATCGATCTCGAAATGTGCAGAATCCCAAGGGTGTTGCAGCCTGATCATATTGAATTGCATAATGAAATCATACAGATAGGCGCTGTTTTGATCGACAACTCCTATCATATTTCCGACAGGTTTTCCACTTATGTTTGCCCACAGTTCGGGACAATTGACGATTTTATAGAAAAACTCACCGGCATTGGTGCAAATGACGTAAAAGGCGCTCCATCCATACAAGAAGCGCTGCACCTGTTTTTATCCTGGCTTCCAGACGACACCACCATTATCTCCTGGAGTGAAACCGATAAACAGCAGATCGAATCCGAACTGAATTGTAAAGCGCTCCATATCCCTGCATTATCACCGCTCTTTGATACCTGGCTTGATTGCCAGGCAATGTTCAGTGAAAAAATGCAGGCCGGCACCAAAGTGTATCGGTTATCTGAAGCGCTTCGAATCGCTGACATCAATTTTGACGAGAACGAACATGATGGGTTTGCGGATGCTTACAATACCGCACTCTTATTCATTAAAATGAATACCGATAAAGATTTTAAGCTGAGCAAGTATTATACCTCTGAAGATACAAAGGAAACCTCGACGACATCATTGGGAGCCCTGTTTGCAAAACTAAATCTCTCCGATCTTGAATAAATTCGATTTGAGAATTCATCCCTGCCGATACAGGCTGTTTGACCGGCATATCAACCGGAAAGGATTTTTGTTTCTATCAGTTTACCTCGCTGCTTCCACAAACCACCGCCCAAAGTGATTTCCTCGCAGGGAGGCATTGCGTTCGAAAAACAGATATCGCTGCTGACCATTGAGCCAGATTGTATACCTGTCCCCCTGACCACCCACCTTCATGGACGCGCCTGGCTGCATAGCGGATACCCGGTCGATCTTATATCTGCGTCCATCCTCCCATACGATCTCGCGGGGAAGCAGGAGGCCGTCCTCCCGGAAAGAAGCAACGACCTCAACATATACTTTTCTGTATTCCATTTCCGCTCCTTATCAGACCGGCATATTGGTCACCGGCACAATGGAATGGGGTGTCCCATCGTAAGGCAGAAACCAGCCCTTGTCCGCAATCTTGTGGACATGGGCGGCTACCGTGGATACGGAATGCAGCCCAATCCCAGCCGCTATCTTCCGCAAGCTCGGAGAGAAATGCTTCTCTTTCCTGAACGCCACCACATAGTTATAAACATCCTTTTCCCTCTTTGTCAGCTCCACATTTCCTTTCAATGTGTACACCCCTTTCCCTCAAAAATCGTTCATAACGGCATTTCTGCCAGTTCGGCTTGTATTTCTCGTTGTGGGATATGAGAAGAACTCCATCATCCGTCCGCCTGTATTCCTTCACATAGGCATTCCCATCAATGTAGAAAATCCCGATATCCCCATCATCAAGAAAAGGCTGCTGATGTACCCAGATCAACTGGCCATCCTCCAGCGTGGGCTCCATGCTGTCACCGCTGACATGGAGGCCGAATGTGGCACTGATTGGGACGTCATCCGGCACCTCTACCATCTCGTAATCGGAAGAATCCAGGAACTGGCCCGTACCGGCAGAAGCGCCTATGCTGAACAGAGGCAGCGTCCTGTCGGGGAACCGAATCACCTTCCGGTCAGTCTGCACAGGCGCATATTTTCCGCTTGCAATCAAAAGCTCCTTATATTCCTCCAGCTTATCTCGACCTTCTTTATTCAATTCAAAAACAAGCTCGGAAAAGTCCTGCTCCACAAAAACCTTATAAACATCTTTCACGCCATACAGTTTGCATAGCCCAACAAACTGTTCAACTGTGGGCAGGTTGCGATTGTTTTCCCACCTGCTTACCATTGGCTGCTTTGCAACAATTCCTATGTCCGCAAGCATTCCGATCACGTCTGCCTGCTGATAGCCTATGCTTTGACGTAGCTCACGCAAGGTATTCCCGATAGGGATCATATAAAAAATCACCTCCAGTGCCTCTATTCTACAAGGGTCAAGACAAAAAATCAATAAAAATATCTAAATACGAACACTTGTAGGGTGTTTTTTATGCCCTATGCAGATATATAATGATTTTCACAAAGGAGGTGCGCCTGGATGAGAGCAATTTTGCATAGCGACATGAATGCCTTTTATGCGTCCGTAGAGCAGATGCTTGATCCCTCCCTGCGAGGGAAGGCAATAGCGGTGTGCGGTTCCACGGAAACCCGGCATGGCATCGTGCTGGCAAAATCGGAACTGGCCAAGCGCAGCGGTGTAAAGACCGGCATGGCAAATTGGGAGGCACGGCAATGCTGCCCCGGCTTGATTATCGTGCCGCCCCAATATGAGCAGTATGTGCGCTTCTCGGCCTTGGCCCATGAGATATACGGCAGGTACACCGATCTCATAGAGCCGCTGGGCATGGACGAATGTTGGCTGGATATTACAGGCAGTTCCCGCTATGGAACCCCTCTCTCCATAGCGGAGGAAATCCGGCAGGCCACTAAAGAGGAACTGGGGCTGACCGTGAGCATCGGGGTGTCCTTTACCAAGATATTCGCCAAGCTGGGGAGCGATATGAAGAAGCCGGATGCCATCACCTGCATCACCAGGGAGAGCTACAAGACACAGGTGTGGCCTCTCAACGCAAACGAGCTATTCGGCGTAGGCCCTGCCACCACAAGGAAGCTGGCAGCCCGCGGCATTACCACCATCGGCGGCATCGCTAACTGCGACCCAAAGGTACTGAAATCCTGGCTGGGCGTCCACGGCCTGAAGCTGTGGGAGTTTGCCAACGGCGCAGACCGTTCCCGTGTGGCCCCGGATGGATATGTGGCCCCCATCAAATCGGTGAGCCACGGGATTACCTGTATTGCTGATTTGCTGAATAATACTGAGGTAAAAAATGTGCTGCTCACATTGGCTCCCCGTGTATCCAAACAACTTCGGCAGGCAGGACTAAAAGCCACGGGTGTCCAGCTCTCCATCCGGGACAACGCTCTCTATTCGAGGGAGTTCCAATGTAAACTATCCTATCCCACCCAAAGCTGGAAAGAGATGGTGGACAGGGCCATGGAACTTTTCGCTGCCCGGTACACCTGGTATAAGCCCATCCGGGCAGTCAGTATCCGGGCCATCAACCTGATCGGTGAGAAGCTGCCATACCAGCTCGATCTCTTCGGGGAATATGAACAGCATCAGAGGGTTGAGGCCCTGGAACGGACGGTAGATGATCTACACCGGCGCTTCGGCGATGAATCCATATTTATCGCTTCTACCATGAACGCCAAGCTGAAACGAAACAAAGAGCGGGAACGGATCGCCATGCCCGCAGCCATGTATGTATAACAGGAGGGAATTATGTACGCAGAAAAGAAAGTCAGTTTTGAAGGAAAGCAGCTCACATATAACGCTGAAAAATCCAGGAGGACGATAGTCCCTATCTACCAGGATGTGGACGGGCAGTTATATATGCCCCTGAACCAGCGGTTCGTCACAGTCAATGAAGTGGTGGCCGTGCTGGACGCCTATATGCACCGGAAGATCTGTGCCGGATAAAGGAGGAAACCCATGTATTTATCATATCGGGATATCGAAAAAATTGCAGACACTGTCATGCATGATTTTAACGCTGAGTTCTATGGCAATACAGCCGAAGCGAAGGAACCCCACCCCACGCCAATCGAACAACTTGCTGTCGACTACCTGAATCTGACAGTCAAGGCGGAGAGGTTATGCTCAGACGGGAGTATTTGTGGGATCACCGCATACAGCGAAACCGAGCTGGAAACCAGTATCTACGGATATATGGTCAGAATACCAGTAAGGCAGAACGAGGTATTTCTGGATATCAGCTTTTTCCAGCCCGGCAATATTCAAAGGTTGTGCGGAAAGCGTCGGTTCACGCTGGCCCACGAATGCGCCCACCAGCTTCTGTACCACATGGAGCCGGACGAGGGCAAGGCTTCTTGCCGCAGGATGTATGCGGATAAAGAGAGCTACACCGCCAGAGAACTCAAGACCAAGGAGGACTGGAATGAGTGGCAGGCCAATGCGCTCGGCGCCGCCCTCATCATGCCCAGGCGGGATGTGTCTCTGCTGGTGGAGCCGCTGCTCAAGGGCCGGAAAATATCCCTTTATTTCGATGAGTGTACCGAACAGGATGCTGCCATTATCCAATATGTGAGTGGGTTTTTCCACACATCCATAAAGGCGGCAAAAATCCGTTTGGAACGCCTGGGGTATCTGAAAGATTTAACGGTAGATATCCTATCCGAGCGGGAAATGGAGGCGATGGCCATATGAATTATGCTGTGCCTTCCCCGGAACTAATGATGAAAGTGCGCAGGGCCCGGGCGGCAGTGGCCTCTCAGAAGCAGAGGAAAATCCGCTGCCCCTACTGCCACCACAATACCATCGTTGTGTTTGAAGATACACGGGGCCATGTCCAGAGCAAATGCAAACTCTGTGGAACTGAAACCGTATTTGACGTATTGAGCATGCGGAGGATGCGCAAGGCGCAATAACGCATGAGTGGGCGCATTGCCCGTAACAACCGAATATTGAAGATAAGCTGTGCTTGGGGCCGCAGACGCGAGACTCCCGTGCCGTATGACGAACCAGATTAGCTGCCTGGTGGTCTTTCGGTACAAAAAAGTCTCAAGTCATACGGCCCTTTTCTCGTCCTTTCCGGCTTCGCCAGCTGGGAAGGACTTTTTATGTATATCGCCACTTGGCAGGCTGCCATAGCCCGCTACCCCTGACTTCCGAGTTTTGAGATTTCTCCATCAAAAAACTCAAAAATTCGGAGGTCAGTAAATGAAAAACTGGAAAGATGAATGCAATTACAGGCGTATCAAGGATGAAAACGGCGTTGTGACCGCCCATGTCATCATGATTGGCGGCCAGGACATCCTCGTTTCAAACGAGGTGTATGAAGCATATTCCCAAATGGGGAGGCAGGAACGGTATCAGGAACAACTGCTTCAGGACATTCCCCACGTTTCCTTGGAGAAGCTGGCGGACGCCTGCGTCCCCATTGAAGAATATATGCTGGAACAGGCTCCCTCCCCGGAGGATATCTGCATATCCATGGAGGATCAAGCGGAGCAGGCGGCCCTGCTTCGCTTGCTGCCAGAAGCGATGGAGCAACTCACGGAATCCGAGCGGGAGCTCATCCAGGCGCTGTTCTATGATGGCGTCCCTGCAAGAGAATATGCCAGGAGAATGGGCATTTCTGACATGGCCGTAAGGAAGAAGCGAGATCGCATACTTATGAAATTAAAGAATATTTTGCTCGTGGTTAAGGATATTGAA
>OHPB01000730.1_pt1 | contig 20586 bp, 14 predicted proteins | sample 1577621 | NCBI WGS metagenome assembly OHPB01 (sample SAMEA3879577, study PRJEB24766) | human gut metagenome | biome: human-associated habitat; feature: feces | place: USA | collected 1985/1987 | reverse complement strand
CGTGCCAATGTTTACGTGCGGTTTCGTGCGTTCAAATTTTGCCTTTGCCATTGTAGCTCTCCTTACCTCAAATTCAGTGTTTATTTCATGTTAAGCCGCGCTCTGTTTACGCGCGCAAGCCGAGGATCTTCTTCGCCACGCCGTCGGACACCTGTTCATAGTGGTCAAACTGCATGGTGAACGTGCCGCGCCCCTGCGTGCGGGAGCGCAGGTCGGTCGAATAGCCAAACATTTCGGACAGCGGGCAGATCGCGTTCACAACCTGCGCGTTGCCACGCACCTCGGTGCCTTCGATGCGGCAGCGCCGCGCCGTCAGGTTGCCGATTACGTCGCCCATGTATTCTTCGGGCATGAGCACTTCGACCTTCATTACAGGCTCAAGCAGCACACAGTGCGCCTTTTCGAGCGCGTCCTTGAGCGCGAGGGAGCCCGCAATCTTATAAGCCATTTCGGAGGAGTCCACATCGTGGTAGCTGCCGTCGAGAAGCGTCGCCTTGAAATCCACGACCTCGTAGCCGCCAAGCACGCCGCTGCGGGAAGCTTCCTCGATGCCGGTCTTGATAGCGGGGATGAATTCCTTCGGAACCACGCCGCCGACCGTCTTGTCCTCAAACTCAAAGCCGCTGCCGGGCTCGAGGGGCGAGAACTCCACAATGCAGTGGCCGTACTGGCCATGGCCGCCCGTCTGCCGGACGTAGCGCCCTTCCGACTTAACGGTCTTTGTGATCGTCTCGCGGTAAGCGACCTGCGGCTTGCCGACCTTGCATTCCACGCGGAATTCGCGGATCAAACGGTCTACAATGATCTCCAGGTGCAGCTCGCCCATGCCGGAGATTATGGTCTGGCCCGTTTCCTGATCCGTGAAGGTCTTAAAGGTCGGGTCCTCGTCCGCGAGCTTCAAAAGCGCCATGGTCATTTTGTCCTGGCCGGCCTTGGTTTTGGGCTCGATCGCAACCTGGATGACGGGGTCCGGGAACTCCATCGTCTCAAGCAAGAGCGGCTGCTTTTCGTCGCAAAGCGTGTCGCCGGTGCCGGTCTCCTTAAGGCCGACGAGTGCAGCGATGTCGCCCGCATGCGCTTCTTCGATCTCAGTGCGGCTCGCGGCATGCATCAAAAGAATGCGGCCGATGCGCTCACGCTTGTTCTTGGAAGCGTTGTAAATATACGTGCCGGATTTGATCGTGCCGCTGTATACACGGAAGAACGCGAGCTTGCCCACATAGGGATCCGCCACGATCTTGAACGCAAGCGCGGCAAAGGGCGCGTCATCCGAGCACTCGGTGATGACGGTCTCCTCCCCGTCGAGAGAGGTGCCCTGCGCCGGGGGAATATCGAGCGGGGAGGGCATGTAATCCACGATGGCGTTCAGCAGCGGCTGCACGCCCTTATTGCGGTAGGACGTGCCGCAGCATACAGGCACCATGGTGTTGCCGATGGTTCCCTTGCGGATGGCCTTCTTGAGCTCATCTTCGCTGGGTTCTTCGCCCTCCAGGTATTTTTCCATGATGGCCTCGTCCTCGTCGGCGGCGGCCTCAATGAGCTTCTGGCGATATTCCTCCGCCAAGTCGCGCATATTCTCGGGGATCTCCTCCTCGCGGATGTCCTTCCCCTCGTTGTCGTAATACACCTCGGCCTTCATTGTAATGAGGTCGATCAGGCCGACGAAGTCCGCCTCCGAGCCGATTGGAAGCTGGATCGGTACCGCGTTGGCACTCAGGCGATCATGCATCATTTTTACGACGTTGTAAAAATCCGCGCCCGTAATGTCCATCTTGTTGACATACGCAAGGCGGGGCACGCCGTATTTGCTGGCCTGCCGCCATACCGTTTCGGACTGCGGCTCAACGCCGCCCTTCGCGCAGAAAACGGCGACTGCGCCATCCAGCACGCGGAGGGAGCGTTCCACCTCCACGGTAAAGTCCACGTGACCGGGCGTGTCGATAATGTTGATCCGGTGGCCCTTCCAGTAAGCCGTCGTCGCCGCGGAAGCGATGGTGATGCCGCGTTCCTGCTCCTGGACCATAAAGTCCATGGTAGCGGCGCCTTCGTGCACCTCCCCCAGCTTGTGGATCTTGCCAGTATAAAACAGGATGCGCTCGGTCGTCGTCGTCTTTCCCGCGTCTATATGTGCCATGATGCCGATGTTTCTCGTCATCTCAAGCGATGTATCTCGTGCCACGTTTTCTCCTCCTTTCCCGTGGGTTCAATTCCTTTTTATTGTATCTGTTTTCCATCCGGGCATACGCGCGCGGCGCCTGCCGCGCTCCCGAACAGGCAAAAATCAAATCCGGCGGCAAACGCCGGATTTGACGTGGTTCCTTCGTGCAGGGCTTACCAGCGGTAGTGCGCAAACGCCTTGTTCGCCTCGGCCATCTTGTGGGTGTCTTCCTTCTTCTTGAAGGCGTTGCCCTGGGAGTTGGCGGCGTCCATGATCTCGCCGGCAAGGCGTTCCATCATGGTGCGTTCGCCACGGCTGCGGGCATAGCTTACGAGCCAGCGCAGGCCAAGGGTCTGGCGGCGCTCCGGGCGGATCTCGATCGGCACCTGGTAGGTGGCGCCGCCTACGCGGCGGGCCTTCACTTCGAGCACAGGCATGATGTTTGCAAGCGCCTGCTCAAAGACTTCCTTCGGATCCCGGCCGGTCTTTTCGCGGATGATCTCGAATGCGCCGTAGCAGGCCTTCTGGGCCGTGCCGCGCTTGCCGTCGAGCATAACCTGGTTGATGAGTTTGGTTACGACCTTACCACCATACATGGGGTCATCCAGCACTTCACGCTTGGGAATAAATCCACGTCTCGGCATAGCTTTTCCCTCCTTATTTCTTCGGGCGCTTTGCGCCGTAGAGTGAACGGGCCTGCATGCGCTTGGCAACGCCGGCAGTATCCAGCGCGCCACGGATGATGTGATAGCGCACGCCGGGGAGATCCTTTACACGGCCGCCGCGGATGAGCACGACGGAGTGCTCCTGCAGGTTGTGGCCAATGCCGGGGATGTAAGCGGTACCTTCGAGGCCGTCGGTCAGACGGATACGGGCGATTTTACGAAGCGCAGAGTTCGGCTTCTTCGGGGTCATAGTACGCACTGCGGTGCACACACCGCGGCGCTGCGGGCACTGCTTGAGGATCGGCGCGTTGGACTTATACTGCACCTGCTCACGGCCCTTGCGAACCAGTTGGTTAATGGTCGGCATGATTTTCCTCCTGTAAAAATACGGTAAAATAATTCTTGGTTTATATGAAGAAAATCCCTTGCAACCCCTTGAAAGGGACATTTTCCACAGCGTAATTTGCGCGCACGCAACGAAAGCTGCGTACTTTGGCGCAACGGATGTATTTTACCATTCAAAGCGCGCGTTGTCAAACAAAATTGGGCAATTTTGCCCTATTCTTCTGCGAATTCCGTCGCTTCGGCAGGCTTGTCCGCCCCGGCGCGTTCCGGCGCGCCCGTATAGAGTCCCTGGCGGAACCGTCTTTTGGAGAACACCAGGCGGGAAAGATCCTTCTCCTCGTAAAGCTCAAACCAGCCAAGCCGCCGCATACGCTGCATCGCACCGATGTTAAAAATGGAAAGGTGCGTCTTTTCGCCATAGCGTTTGTGCAGCGCCTTGCGCCAAAACAGCCCGCCGAGCACGCCGCCAAGTGTAAACGCAAGGAAAACGATCGCCGGCAGCGCCGGCATGACTGCCATCAACGGCTCGCGGATCGCGCGGACGCTCATGAGCAAAAAGCCGCTCGCCATGCAGATGGCCGCCGTGAGGGGGAAAACATATTGCAGCGTCAGATACCGTTTGCGGCATGCGTTGCAGCAGGCGAGCTGAAGCGGCAGGATCGAGCCCGCGCGTGCTTCCCGCTTGATGCCGAGGAAGCCCACACGTTTGCGCCGCGGCTCGGCGTTGCCGATGTCCGTCTGTGCATACCAGGCGCGTTTTCCCTTTTCCTTGCCCTTGCAGAGCACGCATTCGTCCGTCAGGAAAAGCTCAGAGATCCCCTCCTCCGGCATCAGCGCCGCGATCGCGTCCAGGTCGAGCTTCAAAAGCTGCATTTCCGCTTCGGTTCGGCCGCGCACCGTGCAGGTATCACAGTTTTCCATGTTCAGCCGCGCGCAGTAATCGCTGCCATGCAGCGGGCATTGCTTGTTGAGGTATACCCTTGGCATCGTTGCCTCCTGTCATGCAATCATGCGGGCGAACGCGGAACCTTAACCCGCTGCAGCGCCGGAATTCCAGCGTTCGCCCAGCGGGAGCGGCCCGCGCTCGCCCGCGTATGCTTCAATGAATCATCAAACGTTGACTGCGGAGGGTTCCTCCGCCTTTTCCGCGACCTCCACGTTGTGGTAGCGCTTGAGGCCGATGCCAGCAGGAATCAGCTTGCCGATGATAACGTTCTCCTTCAGGCCGACGAGCGGATCCACCTTGCCCTTGATCGCCGCTTCAGTGAGCACGCGCGTCGTCTCCTGGAAGGATGCGGCCGAGAGGAAGGAATCCGTCGCAAGTGCGGCCTTGGTGATGCCAAGGAGCTTGCGCTTCGCCACGGCGGGCTGGCCGCCTGCGAGGATGGTTTCCTCGTTCTCACGCTCGAAGCGGAAGATGTCCACCAATTCGCCCGGCAGCATGGAGGTGTCGCCCGCGTCTTCAACCTGCACCTTGCGCAGCATCTGGCGGATGATGACCTCGATATGCTTGTCGGCAATGTCGACGCCCTGCGAGCGGTAGGTGTTCTGCACCTCGGTGAGCATGTATGCCTGAACGCCCTTGACGCCCTTGATCTTGAGGATGTCGTTGGGGTTGACGGAACCGTCGGTCAGCACGTCGCCGGCCTCGATCACGTCGCCATCCTTCACGCGCAGCTTCGCGCCGAAGGGGATGAGGTATTTCTCGGCCTCGCCATCCTCGTTGGTGATGGTGGCCTCGCGTTTCTTGCCCTCGCTCAGCGATACCCTGCCGCCGATCTCCGAGATGACAGCGAGGCCCTTCGGCTTGCGCGCCTCGAAGATTTCAACGACACGCGGCAGACCTTGCGTGATATCCTCCGCGCTTGCGACGCCGCCCGTGTGGAAGGTACGCATCGTAAGCTGCGTACCCGGTTCGCCGATGGCCTGCGCGGCAATGATGCCGACCGCCTCGCCGATGTCCACATGCCCGCCGGTCGCAAGGTTCGCGCCGTAGCACTTCGCGCAGACGCCGTGCTCGCTGCGGCAGGTAAGGACCATGCGGCAGTTCACGCCGGTGACGCCGGCCGCGACAATCTTGTCGCGGATGTCGTAGGTAATCATGGTGTCCGCATCACAGAGCAGCTCACCCGTTTCCGGATGGAATACGGGGTCTACCGTGTAACGGCCCAGAATGCGCTCCGCGAACTTTTCAACGACCTTGTTGTCGTCCATGATCGCTTCGATCATCATGCCCTTGGGCGTCTCACCGCGGGCCGCGAAGCAGTCCTCCTCGCGGACGATCACATCCTGCGAAACGTCCACAAGGCGGCGGGTCAGGTAACCGGAGTCCGCGGTGCGCAGCGCGGTATCGGCCAGGCCCTTGCGCGCGCCGTGCGAGGAGATGAAGAATTCAAGCACCGTCAGCCCCTCGCGGAAATTCGCGCGGATCGGCACCTCGATGATCTGGCCGGATGGGTCTGCCATGAGGCCGCGCATGCCGGCGAGCTGGCGGATCTGGTTGATGGAACCGCGCGCGCCCGAATCGGACATCATCGTGATGGGGTTATAGGGATCGAGCGTCTCCATCAGGGCGTCGGTGACCTCGTTGGTCGCCTTTTCCCAGATGTGGATAACGTTGCTCCTGCGCTCCGCTTCGGAAAGAAGGCCCGCGCGGAACAGGTTGTCGATGCCGTCCACCTCTTTTTCGGCGGCGGCGAGGATCTCCTGCTTCTTTTCCGGGACGGTGATGTCCTGGAAGCCGACGGTGATGCCGCCGCGGGTGGAATATTTGAAGCCGAGCGCCTTGATGCGGTCGAGCACCTCGCTTGTCGTCGTCGCGCCATGGCGGCGGTAGCAGCGGTCCACAATGCCCTTGAGGTCGCCCTTGGCGACGAGCTTATCGACCTCGAGCTTGAAGATGTTCTCCTCCACGCTGCGGTCCACATAGCCGAGATCCTGTGGGATCGCGTTGTTGAAGATCACGCGGCCGAGGGAAGTGTCCACGAGCTTGCGGCGCTTCTCGCCGTTCCATTCGCGTTCCATGCGGATGCGCACCTTGGATTGCAGCGTGATATCGCCGTTCTGGTAAGCCATGACCGCTTCGTCCTCGCTGGAGAACGCGCGCCCTTCGCCCTTCTCGCCGTCGCGCTGGAGGGTGAGGTAATAGCAGCCGATGATCATATCCTGCGTCGGGCAGACGACCGGCTGGCCGTCCTGCGGCTTCAGGATGTTGTTGGATGCGAGCATCAGGAAGCGGGCTTCCGCCTGCGCTTCCACAGAAAGCGGCACGTGCACGGCCATCTGGTCGCCGTCGAAGTCCGCGTTGAACGCGGTGCAGACGAGCGGGTGCAACTTAATTGCACGGCCTTCGACCAGCACCGGCTCAAAGGCCTGGATGCCGAGGCGGTGCAGCGTAGGCGCGCGGTTGAGCATGACCGGGTGATCCTTGATGACCACCTCGAGCACGTCCCAAACCTCAGTGCGCACGCGCTCGACCATGCGCTTCGCGCTCTTGATGTTGTGCGCAAGGCCGTCCTCCACAAGTTTCTTCATCACGAAGGGCTTGAAGAGCTCGAGCGCCATCTCCTTCGGGAGGCCGCACTGGTACATCTTGAGTTCCGGGCCGACCACGATAACGCTGCGGCCGGAATAGTCCACGCGCTTGCCCAGAAGGTTCTGGCGGAAGCGGCCCTGCTTGCCGCGCAGCATGTCGGAAAGGTACTTGAGCGGGCGGTTGCCGGGGCCCGTGACGGGGCGGCCGCGCCTGCCGTTGTCGATGAGAGCGTCCACGGCTTCCTGGAGCATGCGCTTTTCGTTGCGGACGATGATGTCCGGCGCACGCAGCTCAAGCAGCCGCTTCAGGCGGTTGTTGCGATTGATGACCCTGCGGTACAGGTCGTTGAGGTCGCTCGTGGCGAAGCGGCCGCCGTCGAGCTGGACCATCGGGCGCAGCTCCGGTGGGATGACCGGGATCACATCCATGATGATCCACTCCGGCTTGTTGCCGCTCTTGAGGAACGCCTCGATCACCTCCAGGCGCTTGATCGCATTGGCGCGCTTCTGGCCGGAGGAGCTTTCGATCTCCGCGCGCAGCTCGCCTTCGAGCTTTACGAGGTCAAGCTGCATGAGCAGCTCCTTGATGGCCTCCGCGCCCATGCCGGCCTTGAATGCCTTCGCACCGAACTTCTCCTGCGCCTCGCGGTATTCCTTGTCGGTCAGAAGCTGCTTGTATTGTAGGTCGGTCGTGCCAGGGTCGGTCACGACGAACGCTGCGAAATAGAGCACCTTTTCGAGCGCCCGCGGGCTCATGTCGAGGAGCATCTTCATCCGGCAGGGGATACCCTTGAAGTACCAGATGTGGGAGACCGGCGCGGCGAGCTCAATGTGGCCCATGCGCTCACGGCGCACCTTTGCGCGCGTGACCTCCACGCCGCACTTGTCGCACACGACGCCCTTATAGCGCACGCGCTTATAGCGGCCGCAATGGCATTCCCAGTCCTTCGTCGGCCCGAAAATGCGTTCGCAGAACAGGCCGTCCCGCTCGGGCTTCAGGGTGCGGTAATTGATCGTTTCAGGCTTCTTTACCTCGCCGTGGGACCATTCGCGGATCTTTTCGGGCGATGCGAGGCCGATCTGGATTGCATCGAAATTGGTGAGTTCAAACAATTCGTTTCTCTCCCTTCCGTCCCGGTTGGTTACTCGTGCTCGCCGTCTTCGCCGTCAAACACGGTGAAGCCGTCAAGCGGCGTGTCGTCGGCGTCCTCCTCGTCCTCCTCGTCCTCCTCGTTGAAGTCGAAGTCGTCGAACTCGTTGAATTCGTCGCTCGCCGTGGGCAGCAGCGTGGGCGCGTCCTCCGTGCCTGCGATGTTCACGTCGATGGGCGGCGTATCGTCGTCGTCGGTCAGCTCGCCGATCTTGATCTCCTCCTTGTTCTCCGCGAGGACCTTGATGTCAAGGCCCAGGGACTGGAGCTCCTTGATGAGCACTTTGAAGGATTCCGGCACGCCCGGCTCCGGCACATTCTCGCCCTTGACGATGGCTTCATAGGTCTTCACACGGCCAACGACGTCGTCGGATTTGACGGTGAGGATCTCCTGGAGCGTGTTCGCCGCGCCGTAGGCTTCGAGCGCCCAGACTTCCATCTCGCCGAAACGCTGGCCGCCGAACTGCGCCTTGCCGCCGAGCGGCTGCTGCGTCACGAGGGAGTACGGGCCCGTGGAACGCGCGTGGATCTTATCGTCCACCAGGTGGTGGAGCTTGAGATAGTACATGTAGCCGACGGAAACGCGGTTTTCAAACGGTTCGCCGCTGCGGCCGTCGTAGAGGATGGTCTTGCCATCCTCATCCCGCCCCGCCTGTTTGAGCAGGGACTTGATGTCCTCCTCCGTCGCGCCGTCGAACACCGGGGTGGCGATGTGCCAGCCCAAGGACTTCGCGGCCATGCCAAGGTGCAGCTCGAGCACCTGGCCGATGTTCATACGGGAGGGAACGCCCAGCGGGTTCAGCACGATCTGGAGCGGCGTGCCGTCGGGCAGGAACGGCATATCCTCCTCCGGGAGGATGCGGGAGATAACGCCCTTGTTGCCGTGGCGGCCCGCCATCTTATCGCCCACGGAGATCTTGCGTTTCTGCGCGATGTAAACGCGCACGAGCTCGTTGACTCCCGGAGGCAGTTCGTCCTTGTTTTCTCTCGTGAACACCTTCACGTCCACGATCACGCCGCCTTCGCCGTGCGGCACGCGCAGGGAAGTGTCGCGCACCTCGCGCGCCTTCTCGCCGAAGATCGCCCGGAGCAGGCGTTCCTCAGCGGTAAGCTCCGTCTCGCCCTTAGGCGTGACCTTGCCCACGAGGATGTCGCCCGAGCGGACCTCCGCGCCGATGCGGATGATGCCGCGCTCGTCAAGGTCGGCAAGCGCGTCCTCGCCCACGTTGGGGATGTCGCGCGTGATCTCCTCCTCGCCGAGCTTGGTGTCGCGGGCCTCGGTCTCGTGCTCCTCGATGTGGATGGAGGTGTAAACGTCCTCCTTGACGAGCTTTTCGCTGATGAGGACGGCGTCCTCGTAGTTGTAGCCCTCCCAGGTCATGAAGCCGATAAGAATGTTGCGGCCAAGCGCGATTTCGCCCTGCTCGGTGGAAGCGCCGTCCGCGAGGACGTCGCCCTTCTGCACTGTCTGGCCGACCTTCACGATCGGGCGCTGGTTGATGCAGGTGCCCTGGTTGGAGCGCTTGAACTTAATGAGCTTATACTGGTGGCGGATGCCGTCCGCCGATTCGGTGACGATCTTATCCGCGCTGACGGAAACGACCTTCGCGTCCTCGCGCGCAAGCACCACCACGCCGGAATCGTGCGCGGCCTTGTATTCCATGCCTGTGCCGACCACGGGGGCTTCCGGCACGAGGAGCGGCACAGCCTGGCGCTGCATGTTGGAGCCCATCAGCGCGCGGTTCGCGTCGTCGTTCTCGAGGAAGGGGATCATGGCCGTCGCCACGGAGACGAGCTGTTTGGGCGAGACGTCCATGTAGTCCACATCCACATTCTTCACTTCGACGATCTGGTCGAGCTTGCGGGCCACGACGCGGTCCTTTTTAAACCAGACCTTGCCGTCATATACGCCCGTAGGCTCGTTGGCCTGGGCGACGATGAAATCGTCCTCCTCATCCGCCGTCAGGTAGATGATGTCGTCCAGGATCTCACGGTTCTTCGCGTCCACCTTGCGGTACGGCGCTTCGATGAAGCCGTACTTGTTGATGCGCGCATAGGTCGAGAGCGAGTTGATGAGGCCGATGTTCGGGCCTTCCGGCGTCTCGATGGGGCACATGCGGCCGTAATGGGAGTAGTGCACATCGCGCACGTCAAACGTGGCGCGCTCGCGGTTGAGGCCGCCGGGGCCGAGTGCGGAGAGGCGGCGCTTATGCGTCAGCTCTGCGAGGGGGTTCGTCTGATCCATAAACTGCGAAAGCTGCGAGGAGCCGAAAAACTCCTTGATCGCCGCCGTCACAGGGCGGATGTTGATGAGGTTGGAGGGCATGGCAGTGTCCATATCCTGCAGGCTCATGCGCTCGCGCACCACGCGCTCGAGGCGCGTCATGCCCACGCGGATCTGGTTCTGCAGCAGCTCGCCCACGCTGCGGATACGGCGGTTGCCCAGATGGTCGATGTCGTCCGTGCGGCCGATGCCGTAGTTCATGCCGATGAGGTAGCTGATGGAAGCCACGATGTCGTCCGGCACGATGTGGCGCGGGATGAGGTCGTGGACATGCGCCTTGAGGAACGCCTTGAGGCCGTCCTCGTTGAGTTCCTTCGCCTCAGCGAGAAGCTGCATGAGCGTCGGGTAATGCACCTTTTCGTTCAGGCCCACTTCCTCCGGGTCAAACGCCAGATAGGCCGCCGCGTCCACGAAGTGGTTGCCGAGCACCTTGATCTTTTTGTCCTCCACGGCAAGGTAAACGGCTTTGATGCCAGCGTTTTCGATGGCCTTCGCCGCCTCGCGGGAGATCGTCTCGCCCTCGCCTACAAAGACCTCGCCCGTCGATTTGTCGATGACGGTCTCGGCGCTCACATGCCCCGCGATGCGGGCGGCAAGGGAAAGCTTCTTGTTGAATTTATAGCGGCCGACGCGCGCAAGGTCGTAGCGCTTGTCGAAGAACAGCGCATTGAGAAGGCTGCGCGCGCTTTCTTCCGTCGGCGGTTCGCCGGGGCGCTGGCGCTTATAGATTTCGATCAGGCCATCCTCCACGGATTTTGTGGTATCCTTTTCGAGCGTGGTGAGCAGGCGCTCCTCCTCGCCGAGCAGGTCGATAATCTCCGCGTTGGTGCCGTAGCCGAGCGCGCGCAGCAGGGCGGTAATAAATACTTTGCGCTGGCGGTCGATCTTGACGTACATGATCTCGTTGGAGTCGGTTTCGTATTCGAGCCACGCGCCGCGGTTGGGGATGACCTGCGTAGAGAACAAATGCTTGCCCACCTTGTCGATCGCCTCGGTGAAATACACGCCGGGCGAGCGCACGAGCTGGCTTACGATGACGCGCTCCGCGCCGTTGATGATGAAGGTGCCCTGCTCGGTCATGAGCGGGAAATCGCCCATGAACACGGGCTGTTCCTTTACCTCTCCGGTTTCCTTATTTATAAGGCGCACGGTGACGCGCAGGGGCGCGGAATAATTGACGTCCCGCTCCTTACATTCTTCCACGGAGTATTTCGGGTGATCAAAGTCGATGTTGTAGTCCACAAATTCGAGGACAAGTTTTTCAGAATAGTCGGTAATGGGCGAAATGTCCGCCAACACTTCCTTCAAGTCCTCTGTAACGAACCGCTGATAGGAATTCTTTTGAATTTCGATCAGATCCGGCATGTCGAGAACTTCGTCGATACGGGAGAAGCTCATGCGCTTCCTCGTGCCCATCTGCACCTCATGCACCATCGCGTTCACTCCTATACTAGCACCGCTTGCGCGGCTTGATTGTTGGGCGCGTCATCCCAACGTGCAGTTTTCCCCTTTCGGGCGCATACAATACCCAAAAATTGGAATCAACTTGCGGGTACAACTCAAAAAAGCCGATAATCTCCGCAAATTATCATGCTAACGCAGTTTATTATTGTATCATCGCCCGTCAAGCTTGTCAACGGCAACGTTTCAAGTTTGCGGTGTTTTTTTGCATGCAGCGGTTGGCGGCAGTTTGAGCCGCCTCCGTCCCCTTTACCCCTTTTCCTGCATAAGCGCCATCACCCTTTGGGAGACGAAACGCCATGCCGCAACCGCAGCGCCTGCGGAAAAGCATGCAGCGCAGACCCCCGCCGCAGCGAAGGCCACGCGGGCCAAACCAGCCGCTGCAATGCCAAAAGCGCCGAGCAGAGCACCGCAGGCGCCAAGGAGTGCCTGTTCCAAGAACATCAGTGCAAATGCGCTGCGGCGCGGCGTGCCCGCGCAGCGCATCAAAACGAGTTCCCGCCGGCGTGCGCGCACGCCGATCAGCCCCGTGCAGAGGCCAACGCCCAGGCACAGCGCGCATACGGCCGGCATCAAAGCGCCGCAGAGGCGAATATCCCGTGAAAGGTCTGCAACGGTTTCCTGAAAGAGCTGATCCTGAATCACAAGCGCGAACGGCCCATAGGCGCTGCCGCCCGCAGTCGCGTCAGGCGGCGGGAAGTGCTCCGAAGCCGCAGCACGGAATTCCTCCAGCTTGCGGTTATCCCGCAGGATAAAGCTCGCGCTTTCCGAATACATGACGCGCCCTTCTTCCCGGGCCAGAAGGCTGATGTACGCATACGGGCAAAAGACTGCCTCCGCCTCCATCCCCATTACGCAGCCGATCACGCGGAACGGACGCGGTTCTTTGGAGAGCGCAACCCAATCCGGATAATACTGCGCATGCTGGATAGCGAGCGGGTACGCGTCCCCGAACGTCAGGTTGGATTTCTGCATCACGGTCTCGCTTACGATCAAAAGCGGCTCCTCGCGCGTCATGGATTCCCAGCCGTAGCCATCCATGAACACAACATCCACGCCGTATTCTTTTCCCAGTTCCGGCGCGGAGGCTTGGCTCGTGATGCCAGTCAGCGAGGGCGGGTATTCTATATCCAGGTCGTTCAGCTTTACGGTGAGGGTGACTTTTTTGTTCAAGTCCCGGATATATTGCGTGAGGCCGTATGCGTCGTAGGTGAGCCGGTCCATCGCCCCGGAAAGGAGCAGCCCGTCTGAACGCACACCGTCTGCGCTCGTAACGATGCAGCGTATCTCCATTGCATCATAGGTTCGCTCCAGCTCGTCCTCCTGCTTTGCCTTCGTGGCCGCGAGCAGCGAAAGCAGCACGCATAACGCCGCCGCAAGCGCTGCGGTCGCAAGGCTCGCCCACGGCATGCGCACCATTCTCTTCCAAACATAACGGAATGTCATCCTCATCCCTACCCTCTTCCTTCCCGCATCAGCTCCCGCGGTTTCTTTTTCATCAGCGCAGCGCCTGTAGCCACGGCCGCAAGCAGCACCAGCGCCGCACAGCCGCCCGCAACGGCCCACTGTACGCCAACCGGCCGCACGGCCAGCCCTTCCGCGCCCAGCAGGCTTACCGCACGCGCAAACAGCAGCTGCCCTGCGCAGCACCCCAGCACGCTCCCCAGCAGCGCAGGAGCCGCGCACCGCAGCACAAACGCCCCGCATGCCGCCCGCTTCTGCACCCCAAGCGAGCGCATTACGCCAAGGTCATGCCGGTTCCTTGCCGCCGCAAGCGCCAGGAACACCCCTGCCGCAAGCGCGAACACCGCCGCGCACCCTGCCGCGACCAGCCGCGCGTTCTCCGCGAACGCCTCCATCGTCGGCAGCACCTCGGAATACCCCTGGTCGTACACCACAAACTTTTCGCTGCTCCCGGGCTTCTGCGCTTCCATTTCCGCGAGGAAGTCCTCCGCATGCCCGTTTTCGATGAGGATCGTATACAGCCCCGGATGCGGCAACGCAACCTCGTCCAGCTCCGTCCCAGGGTCTCCCGGGATGAACACCGTGTTCGGGGAAAACGTCAGCTTTCTTCCGCGGAACTGCCATTCCGGCGTTTGGAACAGGCCAACCACCTTATATTCCCGTTCTTCCGAAAGCTCTCCTGTCCGACCGCTCTTGTATGTAGGCCGGCTCCATTCGCTGCGAATAGCGCCTCCGCTTATCCTTCCTGCGTCAAACAGGGAGAAACGGATCGTATCGCCAACGGAGACGTCGTTGAGCTGCGCGAGTTTTTCGCTCATGATGCAGACGGGCGCAACCTGCTCATATTCCCGCGCGGTGAAATCCCGCCCCTCGGTGATATAAAGGTCTCCCTGGTTGAACTGCGGTATGCTGTTGAGCCGCAGGGTTGAGATCACGGTTATGCTGTTGAGGCTGATCTCGCAGTCGCGCAGGGAAACCGCCATTCTTTCATTTTCCGGCCGAGCCAACGTTTCCTCCAGCGTTCCGCTCATTTCAGCGCAGTAGAACTCGAAATCATATTCCTTCGTCTCCGAATCTCTGCGTCCCCATCCTTCTGTGCCAAACCACGGCGCTTCCTCCGGAAAATTACTGTACCCAATGTCCCCGACGATCAGGTACTGCCTGCCCACTTCGTAAAGGTGCGCATTGCTGCGGCCGTTCCCATAATTATCATAAAAATGCAGCATCGTTTCCGGAACTGTGTAGCTTTCATGCGCAAAGAGCACCTCGTCGATCCGGAAGTTCCATTTTCCGTGTTCCAAAATACCCGACAGAGCCCAATCAGGGTCGAACTCGTCCGGGATCTTTTCCAGGCAAGTGGCGATGACAGCGATCCGGGAATACTCCTTATCGAATTCGGACATGTTTCCCGGAACCAGCAGCAGATTTTTCTCAATGATCTCTTCGTAAGATTTAAACGAGCTGTTCACTTCCAGCTCCCAGGTTTCCTTTAACGAGGTCGCCGTATGCACGCCCGGCCAGTAGCCGCCATATAATACACGACGGTCCACCATCCCATGCTCCGTCGCGTCCGCCAGCTCGTTCAGTTCTTTGATCTCCTCCGCCCGCGTGCTCGTGTGCAGCGCGATGGTCGTATACCGTTCCGAAAGCCCGGCCATCCCTTCGCCGGAGGCTGCAAGCAGTCCGCCCCCAAGGCATGCCGCCGCCACTGCCGCCGCAAGCAGCAGCGCGAACAGCCCCGTGCGCCACGGCGCGCGGCAAAGCATCCGCAGTTCGGTTCTCGTGAACATTGGCTACCTTCCTTTCAAAGCCGTTTGGGGAAATCAATTTTGATGTGCTGGGTGTGCAGCCCGGCGTCAGTTCACTTTAGTTTCGCTGTCCTTCAGGGGTTCATTGCAGTTCGTAGATCGGCCTTAGGCTTTGCGGTTTAGGGCACGGTGGGCCTGAGCAAGGGAACGTTTGGGTCAACTTTTGCCAACCACAGTCTCCGCAACGGTATTCATAAGTATGTGTCCCTCGCGTGTAATCATGCCCCAGGTCATAGATGTTAATCGAATGCGTACTATACCCCCATTGGACAGTTTCCTCAACGACATGGCCGCACTTCGTGCATTGCTTTCTTTCGATTTCAAAGTACTTATGATGCGTAGTGCTGTAGCTTTCATACTCGACCCAATGCATTGTGGAACCATACGTGTGATTGCATGCCCGCGCATGCGCCGCCGGCGCCACGCCCGCCACGGTGACAAGCGTGAACAGCAGGGTGAGGAATATGGAGATACACTGTTTGAGTTTCATGGTTTCTTCCTCATCTTTCTTTTAAGTAAGTCAGTTTTGGCTCATTTCAGTTCATGCTTGTTCTGATATTTTCAAGGCTGCACACCCAAGGCACACGTTGTAAGGAATTCGTGAATCTGTTCTGCAAAAATGTTTTCTGTTATTTTCAGTGTACGTTGCTGCCAATCTTTTGTCAATGGGCATTCCCCGCCTGCCGGGAATATATTATTCCCCTTGCGCCGCACGGCCTGCAGGCGCGCAAAGCGGGAATCAAATAGCATGAAGCCGCATAGCCGGTTCGCTTTAATCCCGCTGCACCGCTTTGGGGCAGCATTGCAGCTCGTATGCGGATCTTGGGCTTCTTGCTTCGGGGCATGGCAGGTCTGGGCATGGGATCGTTTGCAGGCGCACCGTATATCCGCACTGGGAGCAGCCTGCCCGGTAGCTATGCGTATGGTCTGCATAGTTATGGCCTAAATTGTAAAGCTGTTCCCTATGCTCCTGAAAGATGCGCTCGGTATCCAGCTCAAAATAGCCGCATATCCGGCATGCTTTGCGCGTCGTTCTGCGGAGTTCATGCTCTGACGCATCCACGTGAAGGTACCGGTTCGTTACCCTTTCATTCCACACATGGTTGCATGCCCACGCATGCGCCGCCGGTGCTGCGCTTCCCACGGTGGTAAGCGTGAGCAGCAGGGTGAAGAATAATACATAACGTCTTAGTCTTAGTCTCATTCTTATTTCCTCCTATCTGGATTGAAGAATTAAAGGCCGTTTCCGTTCATGCTTGTTCCGGTTTTTTCAGGGCTGCACGCCCAGGGCGCACTGGATAAGGGAATCGTTGAGCGTTCTGCGAATGTGTTTTCTGTTGTTTTGAGCGTGTACGTTGCTGCCGGTATTCTGTCAATAGGTATTCCCACCCTATTCACGCCCTGCCGGGAATATGCGATTCCCTTGCGCCGCGCGGCCCGCAGGTGCGTGAAGAGGATGCTTAAAGCGTATCATGTATCCCCGCATGCGTCAATTCCCGCATTTTGGCGTTTTCCACAATTTACAAATTCGCAACAAAAAGCCCCGCGCGGAAGGGTTTCCGTGCGGGGTCTGTGCCGTTTTTGTAAGGTTATTTCATCTTCGCAAATATCATCCGCCCGGCGGAGGTTTGCAGCACGCTCGTCACCACGGCCTCCACCGCGTCGCCAACGCGCTTGCGCCCGCCGTCCACGACGATCATCGTGCCGTCATCCAGATAGGCCACGCCCTGCCCGGCCTCCTTGCCTTCCTTGACGATCGTCACCATCATCTCCTCGCCCGGAAGCACGACGGGCTTTATGGCGTTGGCAAGCTCGTTGATGTTGAACACCGGCACCCGCTGCACACCCGCCACTTTGTTGAGGTTATAATCGTTCGTCACGACCACGCCGCCCATGTCGTAGGCGAGCTTGATGAGCTTTGCGTCCACCTCGGCGATGTCGTCATAATCCATTTCATTAACCTTGATGGGGACGTCTAGCTCCTGCTGCATCTTGTTGAGGATATCAAGCCCCCGGCGGCCGCGGTTGCGCTTCAAAGGATCTGCGCTGTCCGCGATGTGCCTGAGCTCCTGCAGCACGAACCCGGGCACGATGAGCGTCCCTTCGATGATGCCCGTGCGGCAGATGTCCGCGATCCGCCCATCGATGATAACGGAAGTATCGAGGATCTTCGGCCGCGCAACGCCGCTGGTCTTGCCCGTTTTGTCCTTCTGCCCGCGCTTGAACCAAGAGGGGATGTTGATCTCCCCCTTGCGCTTGGTCACGATCGACCAGCCCAGATAGCCGAACATCACATAAAGCGCGATGTTAACGATCAGCCGCAGCCAGCTGAACGGGATGCTCGCCGTCAGCGTGCTCACGAGGAACGCGATCACAAGGCCGATCATGAGCCCGACTACGCCGAAAAAAATATCCACGAGCGCCATGTCGGCAAGCATCGCCTCCGTCTCGTGGATGAAGGCCGCGAACACGGAGATCAGGCGCGGGGAAAAAATAAAAGTAATGATGCCGCAAATCAGCCCCGACGCGATGAAGATCACCGGGATTACCCAGGGGATCAGCCTGTCATACATGCTCATCATGCCCAAAGAAACAAAGATCTGGTTGACCGCTTCCACGATCCCGATGCCGATCACGATGCCAAGAAGCGTCGCAAACCAGCGCGCGATCTTTCTAGCCAATAAAGTCACACTCCTTTTTTGCGCGCCGCGTCGCGGCGCAAAATCCCGGAAGAGCTCACATGCCGATTGTGAGGGACAGCTCCTCTACATCGCGGCCGCTCGCCGCCGCAAGCTCCGCCAAAAGCACCTGGCGAGCGCCGGACAGCATCTTCCGCTCGCCTGCGGAAAGGCCCTTCTCTTCATCCCGTTTGCACAGGCATTTTACAACGTCTGCAACGTCATAAATATTGCCGCCGCGCAGCTTGTCGTAGTTCTCGCGGTAACGCTTATTCCAGTTGCCGTTCTCCAGGCGGGGTTTCTCCTGCAGGAACTGAAGCACGCGTTCGCATTCCTCCGCCGAGATCATATACCTTAGGCCGATGCGCTCCGCGCTTTCCACGGGAACCAGCGCCGTCATCTTTCCAACGAGGAAGCGCAGCACATAGTATTGCGCCGGAACGCCGAGCACCGTTCGCTCCTCAATCGCTTCAATTACGCCAACGCCATGCATCGGGTAACACACCTGGTCTCCGACCTGAAACATGGTTCCCCCTTCCTTTCTTTGAAATCCATCGCACAGAGTTGAAAGCACAGCAAGCCGCCAAACGGAACATAGATTGTCTCTAGTTTAATTATACGTCCCGTTCCGCGCGATGTCAAAAGAAAAGGGGAGCAGGAGCGCGGGGAACGCGCTCCTGCGCATTGTTTCGCCAAATATTTCCTTTATTTTCCTGAGACCGTCAGCTTCCCGGCAAGCACGCTCGGGCTGCCGAAGCAGGAGCCGCCCGGCAGGCCGAAGCGCAGGTCGCTGCCCACGGCTTCCACGCCGCGCATCAGCGAGAGGAAGGAGCCGCTCACGGTGATCTGTTCCACCGCGCGCACCACCTTGCCGCCCTCCACCAGCTTGCCGGAGGCAAGCAGCGAAAACTCGCCGGAGATGGTGTTGAGCCCGGCGTGCAGGCCGCTCACATCCGTGATGATAACGCCGTCCCCGAGCCTTGCAACGAGCGCGTCGAAATCTTCCGCCCCCGCCTTCAGATAGAAGTTCGTCGGCATCACGCCGACCGGCGCGGCAGTATCCGCCCGCCCGCCGTTTCCGGTGGATGCCACGCCCGCCTTCTTCGCCGTTTTCAGGTTGTGCAGCAGCGTCCTGAGCACGCCGCTTTCCACCACGGCTTTCTGCGCGCAGGGTACGCCTTCCGCATCAAACGCGCGCGGGTTCACCGCATGGAACGGATCATCCAATATGGTAACGCAGGGCGCGGCGATCGTCTCGCCTTCCTTGCCCGCGAGCAGGGAGAGCCCCTTTTGCGCCGCATCCGCGGAGAACATCGGCGAGAACGCTGCGAGCAGATCCGCCATCGCCTGGTTTTCAAACAGGATGCGGTATTCCCCCGCCGGCACGGGCGCGCCGCCAAGCTGTTCCACCGCGCGCGCGGCGGCTTCCTTGGCGCAGCCCTCCACATCGAACACGCCGTCATCCACGCGGAATGCGAAGCCATCCTTCACCTGCCCCTCCGCAGAGGCGACCGGCACAACGTAGGAATACGCCACGCGCTCCTCGCCTTCGGCGTCAAGCCCCAGCGTGTTGCAGATGCGCGTCACCGCGCTCACGCTGCCCACGGCGCTGCGCATCACGCGCGCAATGCGCGGATCCTGCGCTTTTGCAGCCCGCTCAAGGGCCATCGCAAGCTCGATTTTCTCCCGTTCGGAGGCTGTATCCACGCGGCATTCCCGCTTCGGAAGCGCCTGGTATTCACATTTGCCCTGCATGGGGTGGTCATCCTCGTTTTCGATCGCACGGGCATTGTCCATCGCGCGCAGCACAAGCGTTTCCGGCGCTTCAAGGCTTTCGGTGTACGCATAGCCGTTCTTCCCCGCAAGCTGCACGCGCAGGTTCAGCCCGCGCTCCCGGGAAACGGAGTAGGAGTCGAGCTGTTGCTCGAGCACCATCGCCAGGAAGGAATCGCCTTCCACAAAATACAGCTCCGCCGCGTCGCAGCCCTTCGCAAGCGCGGTTTCAAACGCCTTTTCCTTGAATTGATTGAAGTCCATTACAGCTTGCCTCCTTTTCCGCCCACAGTGATGCCGCGCACGCGGATGCGCGGCTGGCCCACGTTCGTCGGTACGCTGCCTGAAAGGGAGCCGCACATGCCCGGGCTCATCCACATGTTCCTGCCAATGCGGTCGATCTGCATCAGCACGTCCGCCCCGCGGCCGACGAGCGTCGCCCCGCGCACCGGGCAGAAGATCTTGCCGTCCTTCACCCAATAGGCTTCCCGCACGGCAAAGTTGAATTCGCCCGTGAGCGGGTTCACGCTGCCGCCGCCCATCGCTTTGGCAAAAAGGCCCTCGCCCATCGTGCGCAGCATCTCCTCCTCATCGTCCGTGCCTGGAGCGAAGAAGGTATTGGTCATCCGGCTGGTGGGGGCGTATTCATAGCTTTCCCGCCGGGCGCTCCCCGTCACCGGCATCCCCATGATCCGGCCGCCCAGGGTATCCACCAGATAGGTTTTTAGGATGCCCTTTTCGATCAACACGTTCCGCTGGGAAGGGGCGCCTTCATCGTCCACCCGGATGCTGCCCCATTCCCCCGGCAGGGTGCCGTCGTCGATGGCAGTCACCAGGGGGCTGGCGATCTGCTGGCCCAGCTTGCCGCAAAATTCCGAATTGCCCTTGGCCACCGACGTGGCCTCCAGGGAGTGGACGCAGGCCTCGTGCAGGATCACCCCGCCGAACCCCCCGTCGATGACCACCGGCAAAAATCCCGCCGGGCACTGGGGGGCGTGGAGCATGGTCACCGCGGTCTTGGCCGCCTGCCGGCCGGCCTCCTCCGGGTCGATGCAGCCATAGGCCTCAAAGCCCTTCCCCGCCGCCGGCCGCTCCGCGCCGGTCTGGTATTCCCCGCCGGCCTCCGCCACCGCGTCGATGGACAGCCGGGTACGGGGCCGCCGGTCCTCCGCCCACACCCCCTGGCTGTTGCAGACCAGGACCCGCTGGTCCACATCCCCATAGCCTGCCACCACCCGGGCGATCTCCCCGGATTGGGCCTGGGCC
>OHPB01000724.1_pt1 | contig 20686 bp, 11 predicted proteins | sample 1577621 | NCBI WGS metagenome assembly OHPB01 (sample SAMEA3879577, study PRJEB24766) | human gut metagenome | biome: human-associated habitat; feature: feces | place: USA | collected 1985/1987 | reverse complement strand
TATGCAAAATGAAATATAAAAAAGTAGTCAGATTATATTCCAATTCGAGGGTCGCCAAATATTACAGGGCGACCAACCGCAACAAAAACAAGGCGGTCATGCTCTATTTTGCCAACATGAAGATAGCACAGGCGTTTCATCCGTTACTGTCTTCATTTGAGGTTATATTGCGTAGCCAGCTGCATTATGCGCTGGCACACCATTTCTCCGATGGCAACTGGATTATCAACCAGAAGGCTGGATTCATGATTGCTCCTTCCCTGACATATACGAACAAGCGGACAAAGAAAAAAGTTACCAATGACTATATATTGAAAGAGGTTCTGAAGGCAGAAAAGAAAATTGCCGATCGGGGTGTCAGGGTTACGACTGGCAGGGTAATAGCCGAACAGACACTGGGCTTCTGGAACAGCTTTTATGAAACGCACCACTATGCGCTTTTGGCTGGTGTACCCTGCCGGATTTTCAAGAAGTTGCCTTCGGGATTTGGACGCAAGGAGATTAACGATATTATAGTGCAGGTTCGTGAACTGCGTAACCGCATCAACCACAATGAGCCGATATGTTTTGTAAACAGGAAATGTGATTTCTCTTATGTAAAAGGTATGTATGCGATAATCAGTGATTTTCTTACATGGATAGACCCTGAAATTATGCCTTCACTTAGAGAGATAGATAAGGTATGCAAAATAATAGAAAAAGAAGAAAATAAACAAAAATAATGACTATCCACATGTCGTAGTCATGCAATACACGTTTGCCCCCAAAAAGCTATACAAAGGACAGTGCATCCATAAAGGGGGTACTGTCCTTTGTATTTATTAATTGGAACAATCTTCTACAGGTTCAACTCTGCTACCACCTCACCGTCAAACAGGTTGATGATTCGTCCGGCATATCCGGCATCGTGCTTGGAGTGTGTCACCATAACGATGGTAGTTCCCTCTTTGTGGAGCTCGCTCAACAGTTCCATCACCTCCTTGCCGTTTTTGGAATCCAGGTTACCGGTAGGCTCATCGGCCAGAATCAGTTTCGGATTCGCTACTACGGCACGGGCGATCGCCACACGCTGCTGTTGTCCTCCGGAAAGCTGTTGGGGGAAATGTTTGGCGCGGTGCATGATGTCCATCCGTTTCATAGCCTCTTCCACCCTCTTTTTCCGTTCAGATGAAGGAACTCCCATATAAAGCAATGGCAGTTCGATGTTCTCATACACGTTCAGTTCATCAATCAGGTTAAAGCTCTGGAAAACGAAACCAATAACTCCTTTACGGATATTCGTGCGCTGAGATTCCGTGAATTTGGAAACATCTGTTCCATTCAGGAAATAGCTTCCGCTTGTAGGGTTATCCAGCAGCCCCAGGATATTCAACAAGGTAGATTTTCCACAACCGGATGGTCCCATGATGGCAACAAACTCTCCTTTCTCTACTTCAATATTTACATTGTTCAAGGCCAATGTCTGAACTTCCTCTGTACGGAAGATTTTCTGCAAATTTACGGTCTTAATCATAATCTTCAATGTTATTTGTTTTACTTGAATCATGCTTTATATTTCAATTCTTCATTTATTCATTCTTCATCGCCTCCACCGGCTTCACCCGGCTCAGCATCCAGCCTTGAAAGCAGACTATGAGGGCCGAGACACCCCATATAATCAGCAATGGGTATATGAAAATACCTGCCGGAAGAGATGCGCGATAAGCGAACTGCTCCAGCCAGCGTTGCATGAACCACCAGGTAATATGCATAGTTACTACATAGGCTATCGCCGCATAGAGGCAGAATGGTTTGTTGAGCAGCCAGATGATCTGTCCGCGTGTAGCGCCGTGTACCTTGCGGATGCTGATTTCGCGTACACGTTGACGGGTAGCATACCAAGAGATACCGAACAGACCAAAGCCTGTCAACAGCAGCCCGATTAGGGCATAGAACGTCAGGATGTGCGACAATGAAAGTACCTTTTCGTTACGCTTCATAAACTCCTGGTGCATATCTGTATATTGGAAAGGCTGACCGGGATAAAACTTGTTCCATACAGCTTCTATCTGTCGCAGGCTTTCCGCACGGTTTTCAGGTTGCAAACGAACTTGCAAATAAAATCCTTTCTGTAAATCGGTTGTTGACAATAGGCTGATGACAAGTGGTGTTACCGATTCTTCCAACGAGTTCACCGCAAAATCCCGTACGACACCTGCTACTACCGCCAGGCTGTCACTTGCTTCTGGATCAAACTCACGTAAGGAATGTCCGATTACTTCTGTACCTACGGGTACCAGTAAGCGGATAAAACTTTCATTTACCAGTACCGGACGTATCTTCTGTTCCAAGAGACGGTTTGGCCGGTCACCACTCAACTGTTCGATACGCAAAGTATGAAGCAGCGTAGTATCGCCTTCCAGTGTCAACAGGTTTGTGCGTACTTCCTCACCGCCAGGAACCTGAATGGTCAGTTGACGTATCCAGGCATTCAGTATGGAAGCTTTGGAGAGCGTCATGGATTCAATACCCCTTACCTGCTTTTCCAGTTCAGCCTTGAAAGGTGCCAGTGGAGCACCAAACGCATCTCCAATTTCGATGCAGTCCTTATAACGCAAAGCTTGTTGTCCGGTGAAGGACATCTGCTTGCGGGCAACAAGTGTAGCCAGCAGCAGGCCGATGGAGATGGCAAACTGAACCGTCACCAGCACAGCTACGAAACGTTGCTTGCGTCGTCCGCTATAGAGCGTGCGATATTCACTGAAAGACAATCGGGACAATTTCCGGCTGATGTACCATGCCGGTATGACGGACATCAGCAGAACAAAAACGAGCAACCATGGTAATGCCTGACTACTGAAAAAGAAACCCATCGTAAGCTGTGCCCCTACCAAGTCATTAAATATAGCCAGGCAATCATTTATCAGCAGCAACGATACGCCGAACGCCAGGATTACCGTCAGAAACGCGTCTCCGAAGAGTTGCATACGGATGTGCTGCAACGTTCCTCCCATCAGTTTTTCCACATGAATCATACGCAACTGTTGCAACAGACGGCTCAGACTCATATTCGTATAGTTACAACAGGCAATAATCAATATCAGTATCGCGGCCAGCAGACTGATATAAAGTGTCTGTACGGGGGTCTGGCTGATAAACTCGAGGACTTGCTGTGAAGCATCGTCTGGCGTAGTAAAGCAGATGGCATCTAACGGATCGAGATAATACTTCGTCTGGTCAGGCATCAGCGTAGGCACCTTGTCGGCGTTTATCTTGTCGGCCAGGCGGGCGGCGTTTGTTCCTTTCGAAAGCTTCAGCAGCGTCGGGCCGCCCCAGTAGTTGGCGGCCGAAGCCGTCAGCATGTCGAAGCGCAGGAGCGACTGCTCACGTTCCTTGAGCACCGCCGCCACTTCGTACGTCTGCCTGTCCCCGCCTTCCATCTGTACCTCGATGTGCTGTTCCACGGCCTCCCTGCTTCCGAAGAGCTTGCGGGCACAGGCTGCACTCAAGGCCACTTTGTTCGGCTGGCGAAGTGCCTGCTCCAGGTTTCCTTCCGCCGCACGGTAGTCGAAGAAACGGGTCAGCGTCGTGTCGGTCGAGAGGACGATGAAGTTGCTTTCCACCTTCTGCCCGTCCACCTTGCAGCTGAGCAGGTGCAACGTGCCCATGCGCAGGTAGTCTTCCACCTCGGCATAGCTGTTCTTCAGCCGCTGGGGAATCTCGGCAGCGGCGTAGGCCACGCGCTTGCCCTCGTTCATCGGGTCGTCCTGTTGCAGAAAGACGATGCGGTCGCGGTCGGGGTTGCGCCCCTCCAGCCCGTGTTCATGTACGAAATACGTCATCAGCAGGTTGGTACATGCCAACCCCAAGGCCAGACTGGCCACGGAGACGAGGAAGAACACCTTGTTCCGCCACCAGCTCCGTACAATCATTTTCAGTGTTACATTCAGTATCATAATTCTTCTTATTGTTGGCCAGGTATCAGATACCAGTTGACCAAAACCTTCGTTTTTAATTATTAATTATTCATTTTTAATTGATCAAGCTCTATTCCCTCTTAATTACCTCTGCCGGATTGATCCGTGCCGCACGGTTCACTTGCCAGAACAAAGTTCCCATCGAAATTACGGCCACAATTGCGATAGCCAACAGGAAAATTCCGATACTCAACGGTGCCTTGACCGCAAAATTTTCCGTATAACGATAGATGAAGGTTATGGCGACAGGTATGGCAATGATAAAGGCAACTCCCAATAACCATAGATACTTACGGAAAAGCAACCGATATAAATCTTTTTTCTGTGCACCGTTCACTTTCCGGATACCGATTTCACGGTACCGCTGACGAATATCGAACAACGATATGCCGAACAATCCCAGACTGGATACCAGTATAGCAATAGCGGCGAATAGCGTATAGACAGAAGCTACCCTCCGGTCAGTATCATAGATTTTCCGGATATTTTCTTCCAGAATCTGATATTCAAAATCCTCGCTACCGTAAATTTCCTGTTCCGTTTTCCGAAGATATTCCAATACCTTATCCAGCTTACCGGGAACACAGGCTATCTGATAGACATCTCCGTTCATGGAATTTCCAACAAAATACACGGTAGGTTTCTTCCCCAGTGAAAGATGTCCTCCATAATAGTCTTTTACTACGGCCGATACCGATAAAGAGCTGTTACCTAATCCACGTGTCGCCATAGGAGTCTCTTCCTTGATGACGGCATCCCTGCAACTTTCATATCCCATTGCCTTTAAAGCGGATTGATTCAATACGACGGCGCTGAACAGCCCCCTATCTTCAGACATATCAGGCAAGGCTCCTTCCACAAAACCGATGTCATACACCTCAAAAAAATGAGGTGAGGCCATACGCATAGTCAGTTTCATCTTCTCTCCCTGTCCATTTATGAAAACACCTTCATAGTCACCGTTCAGAATGTCCGCAAAACTGGCTTCCCAGGCTTCTATATCGGGACAGGCATTCATTTTGTCGTCCAAAGCCTTAACCCGTTGCTGGCGCTGCCGGATGCTTTCAGGAGTATAGCTGCTATAGTCATTGGATTCGTAGACAAGTCGGGCTATCACAATATCTTTCGTCCGGAACCCGGGATCCGTTTCAAGCATCAGATTCAATTGCCCATTGAAATAGAACGATAGGAGAACCAACAGAAAGGTCAATACATATTGTATGCAAAGGAATACCATACGCGAACGGATTGACTGCCTGCCCATGTTGACAGACCGGATTGATACCAAAGGAGAAGCCAACGTGTATTTCAGATAGGGATATATCGAAGCCAGTACCGGTAAGAAAACCAGCAGAGCTACCGATAGCCACAGGTCGAAGGGCGAATAGCTGATGGTATCACCGAACAACCGATTCATCCAGGGATGTGAGAGTTCGACAAGTACCCAGGCAATGAACAGAGCACTTCCTACCAACAGGAAGTTTTCGGTCCATATCTGCCGGAAAAGATGACTCCCTCTGGCTCCGAAAACCTTCTTCAGACCGTATTCCCTACCCCTCCGTAGCATCGTAATCAGATAGATATTGATGAAATTAAGGACACCGGCAAGCAATAACAGTACACATACCCCCCATAATATCCAGAAGTAAAAACGATTCCCTACAACAAACATATCGGTTTCATCATGCTGCATGCTCCGGTCCCAATAGATGTCCTCTACCGGAATGAATTCAAAAGTAAATTTTCGGCTGTCATATTGCGGAGGATTGACATAACGGGGAATCCTGCCGATTTCAGCCAGGTGATTCATGTCCGTTCCCGGGAAGAATGTATAAAATTCAAGTTCCATCCGATTCCATGCATTTTCATCCGATAACCGTTGGGAAAGAATCAGGTCAAAATTCAGGGAGGTCTTGTTGGATGGGCGGTCCAGCACGCCCTCTACAATTATATCCTTACCGTTGGAATACCGCAGGACTTTTCCTACCGGATTCGTATTTTCCCCGAATACCCTGGTGGCAAAATCCTTCATCAACAACGCCGAGTTGGGAGCTGCCAGGGAGGATTTACCTTGAACCAACGGGTAATGGAACAGTTGCAGGAATACACTGTCCGTTACGATGGCTCTTGCCGCGAAGCGGTGATTCCCTTCCAGCACATAGTCCTGATTCAGCGGTATTACCTGGGTATAATGTTCGATACACGTCGGATCAATCCATACGCTATCCTGTTGATTGACAACCTGTCCCTGATAAGCGTTTCCCATGACTATGTTTTTCACTCCATACACATGTTCCCGGTCGATACAATGCGTATCTACCGTCTGCTCTTGGTGAAGGTATCGTGTCAAGACAATGCAACAAGCCAGACTGAACGACAAACCTATCAGGTTGATGATAGTATACGATTTGGCGCGTGTCAGGAAACGCCAGGCATAAATCAATGTTTTCATATCTTCGTTATCTTTTAGTTGACTAGACATCTGATACCAGTTGACCAGCCCCCTCGTTTTTAATTTTTAATTATTAATTCCCTAAAGTACCAGCTCTTCCGCGTCGCCAAAGTTATCATATCCTGTCGTAATTACCCAATCGCCGGGTTGTAACCCTTCAGTAATTTCATACTGGACGGGGTTTTGGCGCCCGATGGTGATAGGTACTTTCACCGCACGGGTCTTGTCGGCATTCAATTTGTAAATCCAGTTTCCACCTGTCTGCTGGTAGAAATTGCCGCGTGAAACTACCAGCGCCTTTTCCGGTTGTCCCAGTTCAATCTGCACCCTGAAGCTCTTTCCCAGACGTACATTTTCCGGCAGGCTGTCCGTGAATACCAGGTCTACCTCGAACATGCGGTCCTTCACCTCAGGCACCACCTTCGTAACCTTCAGCGGATATTTTCGGTTCTGGTAAGAAATGGTGGCAGGAAGTCCGGTAGTAACCCGGTCGATGTAATACTCGCTGAGCGAGGTGTGTATCTTGAACTGGTCCATCACCTTCACTTCGGCAATGTTCTCTCCGGCACCGACTTTCTGGCCGGGAGTCACTTTCACGAAACTCAGTTGCCCGTCAACCGGAGCACGGACTACCAGTTCCTCTACCCGATTCTGACTCCGTTCCATCTTCTTATATTCCCGTTCCAGGTCATTTCGAAGCAGTTCCTTCCGGATAACCGTCATAGCCGAGTCGCTACGCAAGCTTTGTAATTTCAAGCGGGTGGAAGCCGTCTTGTAGTTGAATTCATCTTCCGAGACTTCCAATTGGGCCTTACTACGAATGCCCATCGTATATTCTTCTTTTTCGAGGGCATAACTCTTGCGGATTTTATTCAACTCGTATTCCGCTTCCAGGGTCTGTTGCTTCAAGGTCAGGCTTTTCTGTTCCATCTCCAATTCCTTCTCCCGATAAGAGATACGTTGTTTCTCCCATTCATCCTGCTGGTCTTCGATATCACGCATCAGGTTCGGATTGGTAAGTACCAGAATGGTGTCTCCTTGTTTCATAAGTCTGCCTTCCTCAGCTACGATGCGGTGTACATTCCCCTCTTCACGGGTATTGACAATGATGGTCATAATCGGTTGTACGATACCTTCCACATCTACGTATTCCAGGAAGTCGGCATGACGCACTTCGGCGGTCTGCACATTCTCCAGCTTGATACGTAACCGACGGGGACCTGCCGCCAATACAATGACATAGATGAGTCCGGCCAACAGGACTATGCCGCCTATCAGGCTATAGCGGTAACGGATGTACCAGGGTTTCTTTTCCAGTTTTATATCCATAGGTGTAAGTTTTTAAGTTCTTTAGTTTGTCTTTACTTTTTCTTTTTGGCGTCAAAAAGAAAAAGATAACAAAAAGAAAAAACAGAGGCCGGATTATTTTCAAATTGACTATCAATGTTAGTATATCAATTCTCGCTAATACTAGTCATTCTATACAGGTTCTAACTCTACTATTAACTGAGCAACTTACCGGTAATAGCTGCTTATAAGTGCCCTATAGTTCGGTCGGAAGATTATGCCACAACGGACGGTCGTGCTCAAAATCATATTGCGTCATGCTCCGCAGGCCGTAATAAAGTGTCCAGTATGTCTGCATGGCTGTCATATAATTCCGGCGTGCCGAATCCTTTTCGGTAGTAGCGGCATTTAAGTCAAGAATAGTCGATTTTCCCAGAAGATACAACCGTAAAGCCACTTCGTAACGTTTCTGTGCCGTACGGTCCGTCTTGGCGGCTACTTGTACCTGCCGGCCTTGCAGATTGAATTGCCGTACCATCTTGCGTACATTCAGCTCAAAATCAGTCATTCCTTGTGCTACTTGGGTTTCTACCAGTTCCACCTGCGACTTCGCCACACGCACTTTTCCTTTTCCTCTTCCCCAGTCCAGTATCGGGATAGCGATGGAAAGACTGACATATTGCTGGTCGAGCGGGTCACGGTACGATTCCTTGAACTTGTCCGATGTCTGCGACAGACCGAACTGCAGATACAAGTCTGCCTTCAGTCCCCGGGAAGCCCGGGCCGAAGCCAATTCACTACGACTCTCCAGGCGGAGTCGCTGATACATATCCATGTCGGGGCTGTTGGCGTATGCCTGTCGGAGCGCTTCATCCAACGGAATCTCGAACGAAGGAAGACTGTCCGAAGGTTCTACTTCTATCGTCACATCTTCCCGGATTCCCAGAAAGGAACGGAACGTCAGCATGGCATCCTCTACTTCAATGCGTGCCTGCATCAGGTTTGTTTCTTCGTTCAGCTTGTTCACTTCCAGTTGCAGCATCTCGTTTTCGGTGATATTCCCAATGTTATACCGTCCGCGTGCATATCGGTACAAGGTATCGGCCGATGCATAGTTCGCGGCCGCAATGTTGAGGTTCGTCTGGGCGGTTGCCAACGAATAGAACAGTTCGCAGGTTTTCGAAGCAATGAGTTCCAACGTTTCCGCGTAGGCTTTCCCCGCCTCACGGAAACGGACCGGCTCAATGCGTTTGTCCCATTTCAGATAATTGTACCCGAAGAGGGACTGGCTATAGCCGATGGATATCGGTTGGGTACTATAGGCAGTTGCTCCAGTTCCCAGTTCATCCATGCGCTGGCTGGAGGTCTGGACAAAGAAATTACCGCCCGTCAGTGAAAGGTTCTGACTAATCTGAAGCCCCAAATCCGTACTGAGCTGGTTTTGCCTGATGAATAATTCGGTTCCGTCGGGTTGGGTTACCTTATTAATCTGTCGGTTCAGATACGGGTTGGATATAAGCGATACCGAAGGCAGGTAATTGGCCCGGAAAGAGCGGTAGCTCCAATAGGCCGACCGATACGTATGTCGGGCCGCCTGCGCTTCGGGCGATTGCTCCTGCGCCAATGCGATGGCATGGTCAAGGGTAAATACCTGTCTATCTGTTTCCGTCTGTGCCGAAAGGGGAATTCCGGAACAGGCCAACAGCCATAGCATCCATTTCCTTTTCATAGTCGTCATTTCATGCAATTTTACACATAGACAGATTCAAAAACCGTGCCATCAAAACAATCTGTTAATTATCAGATAGATATAAAAACTTTCTATTCGTCGTTCCCGTGCGATTCCGCACAAAAATCGTGCGAAATCGCACACACAACACAACGGATTTTATCGTATCTTTGTCTGCATAATACAACATACGCATGAATACCACCACACCCAAGGAAATGGAAGAAAAAGGAAAAATTCTGATTATAGACGATAACGAAGACGTATTGTTCGCCTTGAATCTGTTGCTGGAACCTTACATGGAGAAGATTAAGGTTACCACGCAACCCACACGCATCAAACACTTCATGGAAACCTTCCAGCCCGATGTCATCCTGCTGGACATGAACTTCTGCCGCGATGCCATCAGCGGACAGGAAGGTTTTGATTACCTGGAAGAGATTCTGAGTATTGACCCGAAAGCGATTGTGATTTTCATGACCGCCTATTCCGATACGGAGAAAGCGGTCCGTGCCATCAAGGCCGGTGCCACCGATTTCATCTCGAAACCGTGGGAAAAGGAAAAGTTGCTCGCCACCCTTTTCTCGGCCGTCAAGCTCAGCAAGTCCAGAAAAGAGGTAGACCGCCTACAGGAACAGGTTACGGCTTTGCGCAACGATGCTTCCCTGCCTGAACTCATCGGCGAATCTCCGGCCATGCGTAAAGTCAAGGATACGATTTTCCGTCTCTCTGATACAGATGCCAATATCCTGATTCTGGGTGAAAACGGTACCGGAAAGGATTTGGTAGCCAGAATGCTGAAACATTTCTCTCCCCGTGCTACAGAAGCCTTTGTCACCATCGACTTGGGAAGCATTCCGGAACAGTTGTTCGAGAGCGAGCTTTTCGGTTACGAGAAAGGGGCCTTTACCGATGCCCACAAGTCCAAGCCCGGACGGATGGAAATGGCTTCGGGCGGCACGCTTTTCCTCGATGAAATCGGGAACTTGTCGCTTCCGATGCAGGCCAAATTGTTGACGGCACTGGAGAAACGGCAGATTGTCCGCCTGGGTGCCGTAGAACCTGTCCATATCGATGTGCGGCTGATTTGTGCCACCAACGCCCAGTTGCTGGATAAAGTACACGAAGGCTCGTTTCGTCAGGACCTGCTTTATCGCATCAATACCATCGAGTTGCACATCCCTCCGCTCCGTGAACGGGGAGAAGACATCATCCTGCTGGCCCAGCATTTCCTGGATACCTACAACCGGAAATACCATAAATCCATCACCGGACTGAACCGCGAAGCCCGCAACAAGCTGCTGAAGTATGCCTGGCCGGGCAACGTACGCGAGCTTCAGCACATCCTCGAACGGGCGGTCATCTTGAGTGAGAACCACATCCTGCGCCCCGAAGACTTCCTCCTGCCGAAGCAGAAAGGACAGGCCAGGGATTTCGATGACGAGGAACTGAACCTGGAGAAACTGGAACGCCGGGCCATCGAACGGGCGCTCCGTCAGAGTGGAGGGAATTATTCCCTGGCTGCCGAAATGTTGGGCATTACCCGTTTCGCCCTTTACCGGAAAATCGACAAACTGAATCTGTAGCCTATGAAAACCTTCTCGTATTGCCTCCTGACCCACATCCTCGCCCTGGTAGTCTGCATTGCCGTAGGGGTAGTCGGCTTCGTGCACGGGCTTTTGTTTTCCAGCTTCGCCTGTACATTGATAAGCATCGGCATCTGCTTCAGCATGTACCGCATTCAGCGGAGAACGGTGGAGAACCTGAAGCGGACCATCGCCTGCCTGAAACGGAAGGATTTCAGCGGTATCGTTCCGCCAGCCTTCGCCGACAAGGAAATCCGGGAACTTTCTTCGGAACTGACGGAGGTCATCCAGGAACTCAAGGGAAATCTGCTGAATGAGGAAGCCAAATACCAGTATTACGAGAATCTCTTGAACAAGGTAGACACGGCAGTCATCGTCTGTAGCGCTACCGGAAGGATTGACTGGATGAACAAGGCGGCGCTTCACCTGTTGGGCGATACAGCTACCCTTCCCGGCGAGATTCCCGAAGCACTGGAACAACATCATCAGATTGTCCGCCTGAACAACCAGACACCCGGCCTGGAACTGGCCGTCTCGTCTACACTGATTACCATCAAAGGAAGGGAACGCAGCATCATCACCTTGAAGAATATCCATTCGGCATTGGAAAAGACGGAGATGGAGGCATGGCAGAAACTGATCCGGGTACTCACCCACGAAATCATGAATTCCATCACACCGATTATCTCCTTGTCGGATACCTTGAGCGAACGGAGCCGGGAATATCCGCAGAGCGAACACACCCGTACCTCCATTTCGCAGGGACTGGACATCATCCACCGGCGTTGCAAGGGACTGATGGAGTTCGTAGAGAATTACCGGAAGCTGACCCGTGTCTCACCCCCGGTCAAGACCTGCATCGAAGTGGATGCTTTCTTTGAAGATTTGAAAGGTTTGGTGGCCGAGCACTACGTCCGTTTCCGGGTAGCAAAAGAAGGAATGGTCTGGAACGCTGATAGACCTCAGATGGAACAGGTCTTCCTGAATCTCCTGAAGAATGCCCGCGAAGCCTGTAGCCGGCGGCCGTCACCGGAAGTGGAAGTGGTTGCGGAGCCGATGGCAAACGGCATCCGTTTCCTTGTATCGGATAATGGAGAGGGGATTTTACCCGAAGTGAAGGAACGTATCTTCGTCCCCTTCTTTACCACCAAACCGAACGGTTCGGGTATCGGACTCAGCCTGTGCCGCCAGGTTGTTTCCTTGCACGGCGGACGAATCTACGTAGAATCGGAACTGGATAAAGGCACCCGCTTTGTCATGGAATTACCTAGGTAAGTAGAAACCAGTTGACCGAAACAAAAATGTAGGGACGCACGACTCGTGCGTCCTAATAAACACATTCGAGCCCCAAAATCCGGATGCCCCATCATGCCCGATACAAGGCCCCATTCAACAAGTAAGGGCGAGAAACCCTCGCCCTTACACAACTGATAGTCTTTCTTTATAAATTCCCCATCAATAACTCAACTTGATTCCGGCAAAATATGAACGCGGCATGCCCGGTCCGTAGATGTAGCCCGAGTCACGGTCGGCACCCTGGTCGAAATCATCCTGGTACGCATTGAAGAGGTTCTGTACACCCGCGTTTACCTGCAGGTTGATGCTCTTGTAAAGTTTGAAATCATACCCTACTTTCAGCCCCACATCCATGAACTTGCGGGTCTTTTCCGTCCGGTTTTCCGAGATATATCCCTTGTGGTGTTCCACCAGCATGCTTCCGGTGTAGGTACCCGACAAGGCCACGGTCAACGGTGGAATCGGGTTGTAGGTCATCGTGAAATAACCGTAGGCATCCGGTGTACGGAACATGCGCTTTTCCGGAGCCACATCGCCGGCATCGCTCCACGAACGTGCTTCCTTGTACTCGGCTTTCTGGAGGGTGACTCCGGCCTGCAATTGCCAGATGTTGCGCCAAGCCAGCTTACCTTCCACCGTCAATCCGTATACCGTGGCTCCTTTCTCATTGCCACGTTCAATTATCAGCACCCCGTTTTCCACGCCCAGGTCGGTCAGGGCAAACACGTCCGAAAGGTCGGTATAGAAACCTTCCACCAACAGGTTGCCCTGCCAGTCGCCCCAGCTATGGTACATATCGGCCGAGAGGCTCAAGCTCTGCGATTTCTCTTCCTTCAGGTCATCGGCCAGTTTGATCATCGACACGTTTCCACCCACGTTAGCAATGTGCAGGTCCTCGTCGAAGGCCTGCGGCGCACGGAAACCGAACGAATAGCTGGCACGCAGGTTGATGTTCTCGGTCGGATTATAGCGCAGGTTCACACGCGGGCTGAATACCGGATGGTCCAGCAGGTTGTGCTTGTCCAGACGGCCGCCGATGAGGAAACTCCATTGGTCGTTTTTCCATTCGTTCTGGGCGAAGGCACTCACGATGCGCACCTCCTGGTCCGTATACCGCTTGTAGCCCCACATGTTGTCCTTCAGATTGTCCTGGTTGTATTCCAGACCGGCGGTCAGGTCGGCCGGCATGAAGAGGCAACGGTCAAAATGGAAACCGTATTGTGTTCCGGCAACCCAAGTCAGGTCGGTTGTCGCGCCGTAGGCATTCAGGTCCTGTCCGCCTCCGTAGTAGCTGTCCCGTTTGATGTGCTGGGCCGAAGCATACACACCCAGGCGATGTTTCTCGTTGGGTGAGAAATAATCGAATTTCAGTCCCCCGGTATTGATGCTATGCTCCGTCTGTTCGGCGATGTTCGCTTCGTGAGCCGGACGGTCCAGCATGTCGCCACCCCGGCGGAACTCCTCCAGATGATGGTACTCGAAAGTCAGTTTCGAATAGGTGCTGGTCTTGATGTACGAACGGAAACCCACCGTCTGGTTCTCCAGCTTCGGAAGTTCCGTATATCCGTCACCGTCGTGGTCGTAGCCGCTCCGTTCGCGGTTCTGACCGAAAAGCGCCAGCCCCATCTTCTGGTCATCCGTCACCAGCGAGGCGTTCACCATCGTATTGTTCTCGAACACGTTCAGACCGCCGATTCCGGTCAGCGTGTGTGAAAGTTGTGCCGAGTTACGGCTCGGTTCCTTGGTGATGATGTTGATGGTACCCGCGATAGCGGATGAGCCGAACAGGGCTGAGCCGCCGCCACGCATCACTTCCACGCGGTCAATCATGTTGGCCGGAATCTGTTCCAGCCCATATACGCCCGAGAGTGCGCTGAAGATAGGACGCGAATCAATCAGAATCTGAGTATACGGACCGTCCAGTCCGTTGATACGTACCTGCTGATACCCGCAATTCTGGCAATTGTTCTCCACCCGCACTCCCGGCTGGAAGTTCAGTCCCTGCGCCAGACAGGTGGAATTGGTATTCTCGAAGGTCTGCATCGACATCACGTTCACCAGTGTCGGCGCCATGCGTCGGGTCGTCTCGTTCCGGTTGGCCGAAACCACCACTCCCTCGATGGCAATCAGGTCCTCTTCGATTTCAAAATTCAACTCGATGGTCTGACCTTTCTTCAGGGCGACCTCCTTCTGTACCGTCTTGTACCCTACCGAAGAGACTACCACGGTAAATGTCCCTTCTTTCAGGTTCTTCATGAAATAATGCCCGGTGGCATCCGTAGTGGTTCCGATGGTGGTTCCCTTCAAGGCCACACTGATGAACGGCAGATGCTCTCCCGAATATTTGTCTACTACGTGACCGATCAGGTTCGCATCCGACCCGTCAGTCACCGGTTCATACGCATACGCGTGTTGTGGAAACAATATACAAATTGCTCCCCATAAGATAATGGTAAGTATTTTCATGAGTTTAATGTTTCGTTTGTAATTCATTTACAGCCGTTTCACGCCAGAAACGGCACTTTTTCAGACTTACAGACGAACAGGAGGAGCCCGCAGGTAATGGCTCCGGCTTTCACGGAGCACAGGTTTGCCGCTCGTCGGGTTGACTATCAGAACGGCAAGCAGAATCAGCCACAAAGGTAAATCTACCAAAGTGGATTCATTACCCGAAGAAACGATGGCAGACAGATAGAGAATGGTCTCGTATTGAGCCTTCGTATGAGCGTGCCCGGTGTGGAAAGGATGCGAGTGCACGATGACCACTCCGTTCACCACGTGCGAGTGGGTGAACAGCGTGATACCGCACCAGTATAATGAGAACAGCAGCAGTAGGAACCACCCTGTTTTCCTATATTCCTTTCTCTTCATTCTATTCGGGTCTATCGAGCCGGCAAAATTACTCATTTCCCCGTCATCCGCAAAATTCCTTACAAGGTATTTGCATGGTTTATAGTTGATTTTGCAAAATCATACAATTCCGTTGATAAGTAGGGACGCACGGTCCGTGCGTCCGGAATACCGTATTACATATAACAGACCTTTTAATTGTCTCTATACAAGGAGTCAGGACATATATATCATACACGAACTAAAATGTATCATCAGTCGATGAAGAGGCAGACGCACGAAGCGTGCGTCCCTACATGAAGACGTAATCGAAATAACATTACTTCAAATCCCCCAAAGAGCCTAAAAAATGAGCGGAATAGATTGAATAAATATTCCAGCCTTAGTTTTGAGGCGGCGTTTTTTCTTTTTGTTACCTTTTTCTTTTGGACGCCCAAAAGAAAAAGTAAGACGACTCAGACATGAGTAAACTCCGAAGTCACCCCCGGTTCCTGCAACGGATACTGATACAACTGGAACCGCCGTTCAGTCTCCCCTTCGGTATAACTCCAGATACTCTCATAGTCCTCGGTACGTTCGCCCATGCCCTCCAACTGACAAAGATACGCGTGCACCGACTTGTTCTCCCGGATGAACACCGCTTCCTCGTGATTGACCACGGGGCTATGACGGCGAGTCCCGTCATGACTGAACTTCAGCATCCGGCAACCGTCGGCCGTTATGCCCACCAGTTGGAACGTCATGCTCTTCCCGATACCCGGCAGGTTCAGTACGTTCCGGTCGGTAGCCAGGAACGGAATCTCCTTTTCCGCACAGAACTTCCGGATTTCCGCACTCTTGAAACGGCAGGCGTTGTATTGTTCCAGAAAAGCCCGTTCCTCGGCTTCGCTGATTTTCCCGATGGCCTTCTCTTCACAACTCTCCTGCATCGAACGGCTGTTCGGTGCAAAGACCGCATGATTCTCGCGGAACCCTTTGACAGAAAAAGTATAATAGCAGAACACTCCGTATTCGTTCAACAATTTACGGAGCTTGGCCGTATGTCCGCGTCGGGAAGCCGCCACGTTGAACACCAGCTGATTGGTCACGGTCCACCCCGTCGACTGGATGCGTCGGATAGCTTCCTTCGATTCCGGTGTCAGTTCCAGCGGACTCTGGAAATGGGTCTGGAGATAGAACTGGGTGATGCCCTCCTTCTCGGCGGCCGCCTTGAAATCGGCCAGAATCTCCAGCAGCTCGTCGTTGATGCGCATCGGCAGATAGACCGGCAACCGGCTACCCAGACGTACCCGCTTCATCTCCGCGTACTTCTGTCCGTCGGGACGCTTCCGGTTGGCCGCCCGTTTGTTGCGGGCCATCTTCAGCACCGCGTTCAGGATATTCCGCAAGGTCTTGTTCTGGCTCATCAGGGCATCGCCACCCGTTATCAGGATATCGCAAAGTTGGGAATCCTCCTCGAAATACTTCATCAGGCGGTGCAGCTTGTGTTCCCACGTTTCGTTCGGCTTCAGTTTCTCGAAGTTGAAGTTGAGCCGCTTGCTCTGGAAATCATACATGCGCTGGCAGGAAGCGCACAATCCTCCGCAGGCCCTTCCCATCGAATCCGGAATCAGGATGGCCACTTCCGGGTAACGGCGATGGATGTTGTGTCCTTCAGGAAGCAGCCAGCCGGCCGCATTGGGTTTCCCGGCTTCCACGATGTCCTCCTTCTCCCAGGCACGTATCCGGCCGAAGGTCTCCACCAGTTCGGCCGAATACAGCACATACGAACGGATGGAAGCGTCGTCATACCCCGTATCGTAGGGGTTCAGCAACGACAGGTAATAGGGGGTGACAAAGACCGGGATTCCCTTTTTCCGGGCTTCGTGATACAGACGGACCAGTTCATCCGGCAAGGTATGGTCCAGTGCCTTGTTGATTTCCCGGACGCTCCGGGCCGCCATGGCCAGCTGGAAACGGTAATCGTACCACCATTCCTTTACCTTGTCCACTTTTTCTTCGTAGGTCATTCCCTCGGCAAAGGAATAGCGGCTGTTCGCGGCATGTACGTGTTCGATACGTTTCACCAGCATGTCGATGATGCGTGCCTTGTTCGCCCGACGGATGTGCTTCACGTCCTCGTCCAGTCCTCCCGGCCACCGGCGCATCCATTTCCGGACCTGTTCCTTGGTAGGCTTTTCCGGTTCTGGCACATACAGGTGGCGGAACTGATGGTACACATCCAGCAGGAAATCCAGACTCGGCGTTTCGGCCGAAGGTTGTGCCGTCAGCCATTCCCACCACATCGTAAGGGTCCGTACCGGAACTTCTTCCCCGGTCGAAAGTTCGCACACAGTCTTTCCGTCGTATGCCAGCAGGTGCTCCAGGTTACGGACGGCCGGCCTATCCGGTATCACGGCATCCGACTTCAGATAGTCGGCTAGTTTGTTTCGGAATGCTTCCGCATCCTTACACGCCTTTGCCAAAGCGCAAAGGTCTGTCAAATCGGTTTCGAAAAGAGCTTTCACATCTTGGAATGTCAGGTTCTTGTTCTTTTGTTTCATGAATCATATATTTAATAAAGTGAATGTACAAATATACTAAAAATGCAGAACCGAAGCAAAACAAGAGAGATAGGAAAAGGTTTTTTAAGGTCTCTTTGGTTTCATTCCCGAACGATTTGGAATGCTATTTCCGGGCGGTTTGCATGGTTTGACGAAGAAATTTCCTACATTTGCGGAAATATTTTAAAAACATGCAACCGTGAAAAAGAAACAGAAATCATCCACTCAGTTACGTTTCCGCCGATGGAGCCGGAACGCCTACGGTGCCTTTGCCAGCATCGGGCGTAGCGTCACCATCGGATGCCTGCGTGCGGACATGACCGACGTATCGCTCCGGAAACAGGGGGGCACGGTGCAGACAATCTCCAATTCTATGACCATTGAAACATTGAAGCAACAGGTACTGGGAGGGCTTGACATATCGCCCGAACAGGCCGCCTGGCTGGCCAACACGGCCGACCGCGAGGCCCTTTACACGGCCGCGCACGAGATTACCCGGGCCCGTGCCCAACACGAGTTCGACATGTGTTCCATCATCAACGCCAAATCCGGCAAGTGTCCGGAGAACTGCAAATGGTGCGCACAGTCTGCACATTACAAGACCCAAGCCGAAACCTACGATTTGTTACCGGCCCAACAATGCCTGGAACACGCCCGGTACAACGAACGGCAAGGTGTCAACCGTTTCTCGCTGGTGACCAGCGGACGGAAACCTTCCTCCAAACAACTCGCACAACTCTGCGAAACTACCCGCCACATGCGGCAACATTCTTCCATCCAACTATGTGCTTCTCTGGGGCTTCTCAACGAAGATGAACTACGGGCCTTATACAATGCCGGAATCACCCGCTACCATTGCAACCTGGAGACCGCTCCCTCCTACTTCGCCCATCTTTGCAGCACACACACCCAACAGGAAAAGTTCAATACCCTACAGGCTGCCCGTAACGTGGGCATGGACATCTGTTGCGGCGGTATCATCGGTATGGGCGAGACGATGGAACAACGCATCGAGTTCGCCTTTACCCTGAAGAACCAGCATGTGGAATCCATTCCCATCAACCTGCTCAGCCCCATTCCGGGAACACCTTTGGAAAACCAGCTGCCCTTAAGCGAAGAAGAAGTGCTGGTCACCATCGCCCTGTTCCGCTTCATCAATCCGACCGCTTACCTCCGTTTTGCCGGCGGACGCTCCCAACTCAGCCAGGAAGCCGTACGGAAGGCCCTGTATATCGGCGTCAATTCTGCCATCGTAGGAGACCTCCTTACCACCCTCGGCTCGAAGGTATCGGATGACAAGAAACTCATCCGGGAGGCAGGCTATACCTTCGATTCCGCCCAGTTCGACAGGGAGCATCTGTGGCATCCGTACACCTCCACCACCCGTCCGCTCCCGGTCTACAAGGTGAAACGGGCTTCGGGAGCCACCATCACCATCGAGGACCCGGAAGACCCCGACAAGGAACGCACGCTCATCGAGGGAATGTCCTCGTGGTGGTGCGCCGTACACGGCTACAACCATCCGGTCCTGAACCGTGCCGCCGAAGAGCAGCTGAGCCGCATGTCGCACGTCATGTTCGGCGGACTCACACACGACCCGGCCATCGAGCTCGGCCGGTTGCTGCTGCCCCTGGTCCCCCCTTCCCTGCAAAAGATATTCTATGCCGATTCGGGCTCTGTAGCCGTCGAAGTCGCCCTGAAGATGGCCGTACAGTACTGGTACGCCAAGAGCCTGTCCGGAGCCTCGGAAGCGCGCCTGGCCCGGAAAAACAATTTCATCACCATCCGTAGCGGCTACCACGGCGATACCTGGAATGCCATGTCCGTATGCGACCCCATCACCGGCATGCACTCCCTCTTCGGTCCCGCGCTTCCGGTCCGTCATTTCGTTCCTCAGCCCCATTCCCGTTTCGACGGCGAATGGAATCCGGACGACATCCTGCCGTTGAAAGAGGCCCTCGAAACCCATGCCGATACCCTGGCCGCCCTGATTCTGGAACCCATCGTACAGGGAGCCGGAGGCATGTGGTTCTACCATCCGCAATACCTGCGTGAAGCCGCCCGTCTCTGCCGGGAACATCAGGTCCTGCTCATCTTCGATGAGATAGCTACCGGCTTCGGACGTACCGGCAAGCTCTTTGCCTGGGAACATGCCGGTGTGGAACCGGACATCATGTGCATCGGCAAAGCGCTCACCGGAGGGTATCTCACCCTCTCGGCCGTGCTCGCCACCAACCAGGTAGCCGATACCATCTCCAACCATACTCCGGGCGTCTTCATGCACGGCCCTACCTTCATGGGCAATCCGCTGGCCTGTGCCATCGCCTGCGCCTCGGTCCGTCTGCTCACCTCGCCGGAATACGACTGGCAAGGCAAGGTACGGCGCATCGAAGCCCAACTGAAGACCGAACTCGCTCCGGCTCGTGAACTCCCTCAGGTAGCCGATGTCCGTGTCCTGGGTGCCATCGGTGTCATCGAGACCCGTGAACCCGTCGACATGGCCCGAATGCAGAAACGCTTCGTCGAAGAAGGTATTTGGGTGCGACCATTCGGCAAACTGGTGTATCTGATGCCACCGTTCATCATCCGTCCCGAAGAACTGACACGGCTTACCAGCGGGCTCATTAAAACGTTAATCAGTTAAAAGTTAAAAATTAAAAGTTGATCAGGACAAGTTCAAAAAACCGTTAGGCGGATAACAATCTCCGCCACTATGGCACAAAGAAAAGCCACAAATTCCGGCCTCAGTTTTGAGCCAGCGGTTTTTCTTTTTGTTACCTTTTTCTTTTGGACGCCCAAAAGAAAAAGTAAGAACCATCCAGTTAATCCGAAAGGACCCTACGGCAATGCGAGCGGGTAGACCCCGCCCCTACAACTATATAAAACCTAATCAACTAAGACCTTGTCAACTGAAAGAAATATGGACTTCATGCACCAACAACTCCAACAACTGGAAGCAGCCAGCAACCTGCGCCACCTTCCAGCCC
>OHPB01000722.1_pt1 | contig 20711 bp, 20 predicted proteins | sample 1577621 | NCBI WGS metagenome assembly OHPB01 (sample SAMEA3879577, study PRJEB24766) | human gut metagenome | biome: human-associated habitat; feature: feces | place: USA | collected 1985/1987 | reverse complement strand
AGAACAACCGTATAATTGATTTTATCCAAAAACTACGATAAAATCACATTATGACAAATACTCTTGCAGAAATAAAAAATCTTAATGTAATATATAAGACCAAGAAAAGTTTTTTGGGCGCAGAGCAAACTGTCCATGCTGTAAACGGAGTTTCTCTGGATATTAAAAAAGGTGAAATCCTTGCAATTGCAGGTGAATCCGGCTGCGGTAAATCAACTCTTGCAAAGGCTGTAATGAAACTTGTTGATGTGAATTCCGGAGAGCTTATTATTGATGATAAAGACATTTTATCAATTTCAAAGCGTGAAGATTTGAAGAATTTTTATCAAAAAGTTCAAATGATATTCCAAAATCCATATTCCAGCCTTAACCCAAAGATGAAAATAGGGCAGATTTTGCGAGAACCGCTTGAGATTAATAATTATATTAAAAAGGCTTGTCATTCTGAGCGTAGCGAAGAATCTTGTAAATCAAAATTTTCAAAAGCAGAGATTGACAAAATTGTTGAAGATAAAATCCAAAAAGTAGGACTTGATAAATCCTGTCTTGATTTATACCCTCACGAGTTTTCGGGCGGGCAAAGGCAGAGAATTGCTATTGCGCGTGCGCTTGTTCCAAGTCCTGAATTTATTATTGCTGATGAACCGGTTAGCGCACTTGATGTAAGTATCCAGGCTCAAATTATTAATCTTTTAAAACAGTTAAAAGATGATTTCAACCTTACATTTTTATTTATATCACACGATTTGAGTGTTATTAAGTATATTTCTGACAGGATTGCGATTATGTATCTTGGAGAAATTGTTGAAATCGGAAAAACTGATGAAATATTTACCTCTCCGAAACATCCTTATACAAAAGCGTTATTAAGTGCAGTTCCTGAGTTAAATACAACTGTAGAAAAGGAAAAAATTAAATTAACAGGGGAGCTTCCGACCCCTGAAAATCTTCCGCAAGGCTGTAAATTCCATACAAGGTGCCCGTATGTAATGGAAAAATGTAAAACAACTGCTCCTGAAGATGTTCAATTTTCTAATACTCATAATTGTAAATGTTTTTTATATGACTAGCAAATTTAATTTTGTTTATGTGTTCTTTTGAATATGTTAAATTTGAAAATCAATTATGTAAAAAGTTATCTTCCATTAAAAAGCTCCAAAGGAACAACCCCGCAGCGGCTTTCGCTTGCGCGCGATATGAATGACAAGTTTTGCGAAACCCTGAAAAGTAGTTTTAATAATGGAACTATTGCCGTTGGAACGTTTAAACGTATTTTGAAAAAAGCCGCCGGAGCTAAAATTCCTGTAGAAGTAACAGCCTGTGATGGCAAAAAGGGTAATGTTTTACACCTTTTTGATGATATGATGACGGCTAATGGTTATATGGTGAGAATTCCAATAGAATATCTGTCAGGCAGAATAAAGGCATCATCAACAAAAGAAATTTTAGCAACAACCCAAAGATTTTTTGATGAACTTTGCAATTCTAAATTTTATAAAAGAATAACTTCTATGCTTAATAAAGGCGCAGATATGGCCCAGTTGAACTCGTTTTGGGTACAAAAAGTTATGGTAAAAGGTGAATTAACATCAAAAGATTTAGACAGCTTTTTGAGAACTGTTTCTAAAAAAGACCGTATTGATACTCTTCAAGCGTTAAGGTACAGCTTATTTAGAGAACAAAATTCAGCAAGGTTTGTGAAAGATTATATGAGAAAAGTGAATCAAAATCCGTCAGCCGGGATTCGTTACGGGGAAGATGCAATTAATACGGACTTTTATAGATTTAATCAAAAAATAAAATTACTAGAAGAAAAACTTGCCTCAGAACTAAAAAAAGCCAGGACAAAAAAATAAACTCTGTGTTATAATCAACTTATGGACAGAAAAGTTATAACTACAAACAGAAAAGCATTTCACGATTATACAATTTCTGAAAAATATACTGCAGGAATTGTATTAACCGGTACTGAAATAAAATCTATCCGAAAAAATGCAATAAATTTGAAAGACAGTTTTTGCAGGATTGAAGATAATGAAATCTTTTTGTATAACTGCCATATTTCGCCGTATGAACAGGGAAACCGCTATAATCATAAGGCTGAAAGGACAAGAAAACTTCTTTTGACTAAAAAAGAAATTTTAAAAATGCATTCTAAAATAAAAAAGGACGGATATACAATAGTTCCGTTGGAAGTATTTATTGAAAAAGGTTTTGCAAAGGTTGAAATCGGGCTTGCAAAAGGTAAAAAACTTTATGACAAGCGTGAAACTCTGGCAAAGAAGGATCAGCAAAGAGAAATTGACCGCAAAATGAAGTATTAAAGAGCTGTAAAATGTGCTCGCAGCACGGGGTATTTTGCCACCAATAGTAATGATGCTTGTAAAAAATATGTCATTACGAGGACGAACGAAGAGAGGACGCAGTAATCGCAAAATAGAACAAATTGTACGATACTGTGATTGCGACGTCGGACAAGCCCTCCTAGTAATGACATGACCAAAACAAACCCCAGTTTTAATTTTCTGAGTATTAGCGAAGAATCTCAAAATTGAAGAAAGATAATGAGATCATTCGGCTAAAGCCTCAGATGACAGTGTAAATATTAAAAAATACAAATGTAACAAAATGTAAATATAGATTTAATATCTTTAAAAGTTAATTGTAGCAAGTGTTTCGAGTTTTTTTGTTTAATAAAGCTTAGTCAATTATGTAAGGCTGATATTTTTTATATATACATAAGCGATGTGTGCTTAACGAAGATATAAAGGAGAAGAAAAAATGTCAGATTACATTATTCAAGGCGGCGATAATTTAACACGAATTGCCAAAGCTCATGGAACAACTGTGGATCAATTATTGAAATTGAATCCAAAATTAAAAGAGCATCCAAATTCAATTATGAAAGGGGATACTGTAAAATTACCTGAAGCAGCAAATGATTCACCTCAAGTAGATATGGGGTTAGGTATAGAGCGTCAAAATCAAAAAATAGATTCTTTGCAACAACAGGTTCAAGATTTACAAGGTCAATTGCAAGAACAGCAACAAGCCCAGCAAAATAATAAAGGTACAGGAGCAGGAGCAGGTTTAATGTATGGTGTGGCCGGTGCTGCAGCATTTAAAGCAGGTGAAGCTGCATTGCCTTATGTTAAACAAGGTGCAAAAGCTGCATATGTAAAAGGTAAACAAGTTGCAAAAACAGCAGCAACAAAAGCTAAAGCAGGTGCTAAGGCTGTTGTTAATGGAGCTAAAACAACTGCTGCACAGGCTGCAAATTTAGCAAAAACTGGGGCTAAAAAAGTTGTCGGCGGTGTTAAAAAGGCTAATGGTTATGTAACTAAAGTTGGCGCCAAAGCTGCAGAGAAAGCAAAAGCTATGGCAACAGCCGCAAAAGCCGGAGCAGCAAAGGCTGCAACCGCAGCTAAGGCTGGTATAAATAAGGCGGCAGCAGCTACAAAATCTACAGCAGCAAAAGCTGCAACAGCCGCAAAGGCCGGGGCTAAAAAAGTTGCTGGTAGTGTTAAAAAAGTGGCCGGTCAAGTTACTAAAGTTGGTTCAAAAGTTGCAAGTAAAGCAAAAGCTATGGCAAAGGGTGCAGGTAAAGCTGTAAAAGCCGGTGCAGCTGCTTCAAAAGGTGTTCTTAGAGCTGCGGGTAAAGTTGCCAAACCTGTGGCATTATTTGTGGCTGCAGTGGATATTGGTAGAGCTTATGAAAAAGGCGGAATGAAAGGTGCTGCAAAACAAACTGCTAAAGTCGGAACCGCTGTGGCAGGGATGGCTGCAGGAGCTAAGGGCGGAGCTGCAATTGGCGCGGCTATCGGTTCTGTTATTCCAGGTGCCGGTACAGCGGTTGGTGCAGCTATCGGTGGTTTAGTTGGCGGTATTGCTGGCTGGTGGGCTGGCGAGAAAGCTGCAGGTGCAGTCCTTGGAAAATAATTAATATAATAAAATATAAAAGACCGGACAAAAGCCCGGTCTTTTTTGATATCCTTAATCATTGTAGTATTTTTTCATAAAGTCGTTAAATATACTTTGTAATTTTTTTATTTTAAAAGAATTCGGGTTATCTTTTAGTTCTTGAAACCCCAGTTTATAAATGTTATCAATGATTTCTTCTTTTGTTTTTTTTGTATGTAGTTTTTCATATATTGCAACGCAAATTCCTGTTCTGCGTTTTCCATATTGGCAGTGTATGTATGTTTTGCCTGAGTTATCAAGGATTGTTTGATTTACCTTGTTAAAAAAAGTGCTTTCAGGCAGGGTGTTTAATCTGTGCGGATATTTGTAATTTATATATTTTATTCCCAGTAGTTTAGTGAATATCTTTTCAAGCCGCCGCTGAAAGACAGATGTATTTCTAAGATCTATAATTTGAGTTATCCCTTCTTGTTTCATTTTATACAAACGCCAAGGACAACTGACTGCTCGGCCGCGAATTAGTCTATTATCTACTATTGTTTGGAACTTTGGAAGTCCTGTATATGTTATTTTTGGGCTATTTGTTGCTATTTTCATAATTTTATAATTTTATTTTTATTAATGTTTCTAAATTTAAACTTTGTTATTTTCTTAACAAAAATTATAAATGCCTTTTTGGGCTTTGAACCCGAATTGTTTTTATAGTAAAATTAATTTATGGATATTGTTGAGGTTAAAGAAGTTTGGAATCGGGTTAAAGAGGAGCTGGAAGTTAATCTGCCCGAACATATTTATGGAACATGGATTACCCCTTTAGAGGCTGTTGATTGTGAAAACGGTACTCTGGTTTTATTATCACCGCATCAAATGGCGGTTGATATTTTAAAGAAAAGCTGGACTGATAAGATTAAAGAGTCAGTTAAGTCTGTTTTGGGGGCTGGCGCTGCGTTTTCTTTAACTTATGATCCTGATTTAGCAGAAAAATATATTAAGGCAAGAAAAAAAGAATTATCAAAACAGATTGCAGGGCAAACTGAAGAAGATAAAAAGGCGGAAGATGCTAAATTGTCACTTGCTCAGATGCAGTCCAGTGCTAATTTAAATTTAAATTTAAAATTTGATAATTTTGTCGTTGGAGATAATTCAAAATTTGCGTATAATGCAGCGTTTTCGGTTGCAAATAATCCTTCAAAAAAGTTTAATCCGTTGTTTATTTATGGGGCTTCGGGACTCGGCAAGACTCACTTAATGCAAGCTATCGGACATTATATAATTTTTAACAAGCCTGAATTAAAAGTTCGGTATATCAGAATGGAAGAATATTTTAATGAGTGGGTGAGATGTTTTCAGTATAATGATTCGCCAAATGCTCGTAAAAAGCAGGTTTGTAATAATTCATTGATGCGCAAATTCCATCAAAAATTTCAAAATATTGATGTTTTATTGATGGATGATATTCAATTTATTGAGTCTAAAATGAAGACTATGGAAGACTTTTTTTCAACCTTTGAGGCTTTATACACAAATAACAAGCAGATTGTAATCGCATCTGACCGACTGCCGAAAGATATTCCGACGTTGGATAATCGTTTGAGAACCCGTTTTGAAATGGGACTTGTTGTTGATATTGTGCCGCCTGATTTTGATACTAGGTTTGAGATTGTGAAGGCTTATGCTAAAGAACTTGAAGTTGAAACTGATGATGAGGTTTTTGAATATATTGCTGATAACTTTGTGAATAACGTAAGAGAGTTAAAAGGTGCATTTAACAAAGTTAGTGCCTATGCTGAGTTTTCCGGTATGGGGGTAACTCTTGATTTGGCTAAAAAAGCTTTAGGGTGCGAAGTTAAGAAAAAAGAAATTACTATTGATAAAGTTGCGCAGGCTTGTGCAGAGTATTTTGATGTTACGGTAAAAGAATTGAAAAGTACTGCAAGACAGCAAAAAATAGCCCATGCAAGACATACTGCAGTGTATTTGTCCCGAGAAGTTTTGCAGTTAAGCTATGAAGCTATTGGTGAATTTTTTGCAAAAAAACATACGACGATTATGTATTCCTGTGATTTGATTGAGGATAAACTAAAAACAGACTCAGCTTTACAGGTTTCTATAGATGAAATTAAGGCATCTTTGAGAGGTTAAAGTTATGTATGATTATGTCAAAGGAAGTTTTTCTTATAAAATATCTAATTCAAAAGGCTGCTTCGCTACTGTGGAAGCCGGAGCTGTTGGTTACCGTTTTGAGTTGATGGAAAGAGATTTTGCTAATCTTCCGGAGCTGTGTGAAGAGGTAAAAATATTTGCAGTTTTAATTCACAGGGAAGATAAGATGAGTCTTTGCGGTTTTTTAAAACGAGAAGACCGCGATATTTTTAATATCTTAACTTCTGTATCGGGGGTTGGTTCAAAAATGGCTTTGACGTTGTTAAATTCGTTTGATGTCAGTGATTTAGTCGGGTTCGTATTAGATGGAAATTATAAAGAACTTACAAGAGCAAAAGGTGTAGGCCCGAAACTTGCGCAAAAGATTATATTGGAATTAAAAGATAAATTGACTTCTTATCAAGGAGTTGTGCCGGGTAAGGCGGATTCTTGTTCTTCTTGCAGTGCAAATTCCCAAGAGGCTGAAGATGCCCAAATGGTTCTTTTATCTTTAGGTTACAGTAAAGAAGAGGTTGAAGATGCTATATCAAAAGCTGTTGCAGCTTTAGCGAAAGGTTCTGCGGCTGAAGTTATTTTAAAAGAATCATTGCGAATTTTATCTTTATAATTGATATTATATTTTTAATTAAAAAAGGAGTAATCAAATCGATTACTCCTAAAATTTTGGTATTTGAAATCTTTATTAGAAAACAACTGTAAATAGTGCGATAAATCCTGCAGCTATCATAGCAGGTCCAAACGGAAGATATAATCCGTCAGCTGCTTTATTATCTTTCAATCCGCAGATTAGTTCTCTGCAAGCTGCAAGACCGATTGCTAAAAGTACAATTGTGCTTGACCAGTATGCAACTTTATTAGTCAGCCAGCCTGTTTGTTGAGCAAAAATGTATCCGATTGTATAGATAATAAAGATGCTCAAGGCGCCAAGTGTCATATAATTTTTGTTCACAATAAGTTTTTTAATAAATATTGGAAGAGTAATTAATATTTGAATAATTCCGCTTAATACAAGAATTGCAAGCAAAGTTTTGAATATAGGTAAGAAATTTGTATAAATAGCAGAACAGCCTAAAAGTGCTCCAAAAACAGTGCCTAGACCTGCTGCGATATAGGAATCACCCTCTCCAAAAGCCCTTGCGCCTACAGTAACAAGTCCCAATCTTGATATGGCTTCCATTATCAAAAATCCTAAAATCCCGGCAGCGACTGAATATAATATCGGGCAAGATAAGAAGAAGTCTAAATTGATTTTAGGCATACCGTTTGCTTTTGAGTACATAATAAATGATAAAATAGAATAAATTACACTATATAACAATCCTAATAATATAAGCGGTATTGTATGAGCATCAGATACTTTCTTTTCTAAAATATCAGTTCCTGCTATTGCAATAAACAGGCATGCAATAATTAGAGAAAATACATAAACAATAACCTGACTCCATGCAATAGGGTTCATTACAGATAAACCGAATAACGCATCAAACGGTCTACAGAATTTTAAAAATAAACCTACAAACATTAGCCCTGTAAAAAGTTCTACTATTGGATATTGAATACTTATGTGTTCATTACAAAATGCGCATTTACCTCTCAAAAATAAGTATGATAATATGGGAATATTATGATACCATTTTAGCGGAGTTTGGCATTTTGGGCATTTTGAAGCCGGAAAAACTATAGATTCTCCGCTTACTGTTCTTAGTATTACAACGTTCATAAAGCTGCCTATAACAAGTCCTGTTATAAATATGAACGCTAAAACTATAAGAGAAAATAACATTTTGTCCTCCTTTTATATATTAATCTCTTTGTGTCTCTTCCATTTCTTTTTGGATAATATTATATAATTTGTTCAATGCTCGTTTTAAAATCCTTGAAACTTGTGTCGGTGAAACATTTAATCTTTTTGCGATATCTTTTCTGGATTCTCCATCCATATAGTACATGTAAATTGCAGTTTTATCATTTTGCGGAAGTTTATTTATCGCAAATTCTATTATTTTTTTATTTGCATAGGTATCCTCAAAACTTGAATCTTCATCTGATTGAATCCTATCTAACAATGTTTCTCCGCCGTCTGTTGTGTATATATTCTGGTCTAAGGAAATCATGTTTTTTATAAGTTCGATATTCATAATTTCTTCAACTTTTTCAAACGGAAGGTTTACGTATTTTGAAACTTCTTCAACTGTTGGAACTTTTGTGTTGTTTTCAGATAATTCATCAATTGCTTCTTTTACTTTTGACATATTTGCAAGAGTTTCTCTCGGGGTTTTAACGATATTTGCTTTATCCCTGAGGTAATGGAAGATTTTACCCTTAATAACTTTGCTAACGTAAGTTTTAAAACTTCCGCGTTCTTCTATTTTATATGTTTCGATAGCTTTTAAAACACCGACAGCGCCAACCTGGATTAAGTCATCTTTTGAAATAGACCCCGGCAGTGGATAAAATGCTAAAACTATTTTTTTTACAAGTTTTAGGGTTTCTTCAATAAGCGAAAGATAAGCGACATGTTTCTTCTTTAAATCGCTTTCCTGTTTATATTCAAGCATTAACTCTTCTAATTTTTCCAGTTCGGAAATTTTTGTGTTCACTGTCATTAACTCCGATTCCTTTATTTTAGTATAACATAAGCTTGAATATAAATCTAAATTTTAAATTTATTTAATAAATAAGGGTGATAATGTTTTTTTATGATATTATTTAGGTATAGATTATTTTTGAGGAGCATAAAAGTATGATTACAGTGAAAGATGTAGAACATGTTGCAAAATTAGCAAGATTGGAATTGACAGAAGAAGAAAAAACTTTATACACAAAACAGCTTGGCGATGTGTTAAAATATGTTGATCAGATGAACGAAGTTGATACATCAAATGTTAAGCCTATGACTCAGGTTATTGATTTTGTTAATGTTATGAGAGAAGATGCTCCGGTTCAGGAAATTTCAAAAGAGGCTTTGATGTCAAATGCTCCTGATGAAGAAAACGGATTTTTTAAAGTTCCTAAGATTAACTAGTTTTTAATCAGTAATATTTAAGGGGTAATATTTATGACAAAATATATATTTGTAACAGGCGGTGTTGTAAGTTCTCTTGGGAAAGGGATTATAGCAGCGTCTTTAGGTCGTTTATTCAGATCCAGAAAATATTCTGTAATTATTCAGAAGTTTGATCCGTATATAAATATTGATCCGGGTACAATGAGTCCGTTTCAGCATGGTGAAGTTTTTGTAACTGATGATGGTGCAGAAACAGATTTGGATTTAGGACATTATGAAAGATTTACTGATACTAGTTTTGGTCAGGTTAACAATGTAACTTCAGGAAGAATTTATCAAGAAGTTATCAATAAAGAAAGACGCGGAGATTATCTCGGGGCGACTGTTCAGGTAATTCCGCATATTACAAATGAAATTAAATCTAAGATTGTAGCGGCAACTAAACAGTTTAAACCTGATTTTCATATTATTGAAATCGGCGGAACTATTGGTGATATCGAAAGTTTACCTTTTATTGAAGCAATAAGACAGTTCAAATCCGAAGCCGGAATTGGTAATGCTATTTCTATACATTGTACGTTATTACCGTATTTGCCAACATCAGGCGAGTTGAAAACAAAGCCTTCTCAACACAGTGTTAATGTATTGAGAAGTTACGGTATTCAGCCTGAAATTTTGGTTTGCAGAACATCAAAACCTATTCCGAAAACTGAGAAAGAAAAACTTGCTCTATTTTGTTCTGTTCCAAAAGATGCTGTTATTGAGTGCCGTGATATGAAAACTATCTATGAAGTTCCGTTGGCGCTTGAGGATCAGAATATGGGTTCGGTTGTTTTGAAAATGCTTGGAATGGAAGACCGAACTCCTGATTTGGGGTCTTGGAAAAATTTAATAGCTGAAATTAAAAATCCGAAAGGGTCGGTGAAAGTTGCTATTGCAGGTAAATATACAAAGCTTTCAGATGCCTACATTTCTGTTGTTGAGTCTTTAAAACATGCAGGGTATGCGGATTCTGTTGCCGTTGAAATTAAGTGGATAAATTCAGAAGAGTGTGTTGATTATGCATCTTGTAAAAAACAATTATCAGATGTTCATGCTGTTGTGGTTCCCGGAGGTTTCGGGGTGCGCGGTATTGAAGGTAAATTGAATGTTATTCGTTATGCCAGAGAAAATAACCTTCCGTTCTTGGGGTTATGCCTTGGTATGCAGTGTGCTGTTATTGAATATGCCAGAAACGTTGCGGGACTCAAGGGTGCTAATTCAAAAGAATTTGATGAAAATCCGGCTTATCCTGTAGTTGATATCATGCTTGATCAAAAGAATGTAAAAGGATATGGCGGTACAATGAGACTTGGAGCTTACGAATGTCATCTTAAGAAGGATTCGGTTGCAGCTAAGGCTTATGGTGAAGAAATTATTTCAGAACGTCATAGACATCGTTATGAAGTTAATAATGAATATTTGGATAAGATTGCAGCTGCAGGGTTGGTATTTTCCGGCATGTCTCCAGATGGAATGCTGGCAGAAGTTGTTGAACTTCCTAAGCTTGATTGGTTTGTTGCTTGTCAATTCCATCCGGAATTTAAATCCCGCCCTGATAGGCCGCACCCACTGTTTAAAGGCTTGATTGATGCTGCTGTAAAAAGATTATAATATATTTCTTGACCAGAATATTTATTCATTATATCCTTATATAACAGTGTTGAAGAGTTAAGAGGGAGAGATTTTATCAATGGAGAATGATAATATGTTGAAGAAATTTACTACTGTAAATTTTCTGAATTTCGCGCTCGGATTTTTGGGTCTGCAGTTTGCGTGGCAGATGAGAATTATTTTGTCCGCACCTGTAACCGAAAATCTTGGGGCAAGCCCGTTTATTTATGGTTTAATCTGGCTTGCCGGACCGTTTACCGGTATGGTTGTTCAGCCGCTAATCGGGGCTTTGTCAGATAAAACAAAATCTCGTTATGGCAGGAGAAGACCTTATTTGTTAGGCGGTGCTTTGATTGCTTCAATTGCATTGTGGCTATTCCCAAATTCAGGTGATATTGTTAATTCGGTATCAAATATTTTGCATATTCCGTTTCCTGTATGGGGTGGACTATTGTTTGCGGCGGTTATGATATGGATTATTGATGCTTGTATTAATATTGCACAAGGTCCTTATAGGGCTTTAATTCCTGATGTGGTGCCTCAAGAGCAGCATTCTCTTGCAAATTCTTATATAAGTTTAGCGATTGGATTGGGTTCAGTTATTGCAGCAGCTACTGCTCCTGTTTTAAAAATAGCTTTCGGGTATCAAATGTCTATTCCTGCTCAGTTTGTAATGGCAGCTTTGGCATTTTCTCTAGCTATGATTTGGACTTGTTTGACTATTCATGAAAAATCTACTCTGGCTGCTAGTGATGAAAAATCTGAGGCAAAAAAAGATGAGCCGGGATTTTGGCAGTCAATGCAAGAGTTTTTTGCTCTCTCTCCTGAGGTTTCAAAAATCTGTGTTATGCAGTTTTTTACCTGGATTGGTATGATGTGTATGATGATATTTTTCACAAACTTTGCTATTCATACGGTTTACGGGGTACCGGATTTAACAAAATTAGCTGTTGATATCCAAAATACATTTATGTCAACTCAAATAACCGCTACAAATTATTCATCAATATGTTTTGCGGTGTTTAATCTTGTATGTTTTGTTATTGCCATTCCAATCGGAATTCTTGCCGGTAAATTCGGTAATAAAAAAGTCCATATAATTTCATTAATCTCGATGGTTGCGGCATATTTAATTATGGGTATTTTTAAGACCTCTCCGCTTATTGTTGGCGCAGGTATGGCATTATCAGGTATCGGCTGGGCAAGTGTTTGTGCGCTTCCTTTTGCAATGCTTTCTCGTTATATAAAACCGGGAACTGAAGGTTCTGTTATGGGTATTTTTAATATCTTTATCGCGGGGCCGCAGGTGTTTGTTTGTACGCTGGTAGCCTATATTATTGACAAAGCTGTTATTCACAGTGGTGATTTTGTAAATTATCATTATGAATATTCGTTCTTTATCGGGGCTTTATGTTTGCTTATTGCAGCGATTATTACTTATTGTATTAAAGAAAAGTAAGAATAAAGTATTTGAGGAAAACAAAAGACCGAAGTGATTTCGGTCTTTTTATTATATAATTTTTCCGTTTTCGATTTTGTATATTTTAACATCTTTTAAAAACTCATCTTCAAATAACAGGGTGTCAACAGATGTTATAATTGTTTGAATGTTTGAATTTATTGATTTTAGCAGATAATTCTGCCTGATATCATCAAGTTCTGCTAACACATCATCAAGCAGTAATATCGGTTCTTCTCCGGTTTTATCCGTAATTATATCAAGTTCTGAAAGTTTTAGAGCAAGAACTATTGTTCTTTGTTGACCTTGGGATGCGTATTTTGTGGCTTCTTGGTTATTTATATAAAAAATAATATCATCTCTGTGCGGTCCAACGCAGGATTGACATCTTCGCATTTCTTCAATTTTTCGTTCTTCAAGAGTGTTTAAAAATCCCCATTGAATCTCTTCAATTGGTTCAATTTCATCATCTGATGTTGTTTTTATATCAAATGAACAATCATATTGTATTGAAAGATTTTCTGTTTCGCTTATTGTGATATGTTTTTCTTTTGCAATTTTTTCGATTTCTTTTAAGAATTTTTTTCTAATATATATGATGTTGCTTCCGGTGATTGAAAGCTGTTCGTTATAAACCTCTAAAAGGGCTTCATTGGTCGTTCCGGTTTTTGCACATTCTTTTAGGAAGTTATTTTTTTGTATTCTTATTTTATCGTATTTAGAAAGTCTGTCATCATAAGCCGGATAAATTTGGGAAATTGCTCTGTCTAGCCAATCTCTGCGGTCTTGCGGGGTTCCTCTTAGTAAAAGCAGATCAGTTGTTGAAAATAGTACTGTTTTTAGTACTGTTTTAAAATCTTTTACTGTAGATTTTACTTTGTTAATCTTGATTTCGCGCTTTTTTTCGTTGTTGTAAACATAGTATAAATCAATATCTGTGTTGGCTTTAACCGCATCAGCTTCCAGTTTAAAGTATTCTGCATTAAAATTTATAAGTTCCTGAATATTCGATGTGCGTGGAGTTTTTAATGTTGATAGAAAATAAATGCTTTCAAGAATATTAGTTTTTCCCTGAGCATTTTTTCCTATTATTAAAATTTTAGACTTATCCAGGTCAAGTGTTAAATCTGTACAGTTTCTGTAACCTGTTAAGTGCAGTTTCTTTAATTTCATATTAAAATTATACTTCAAACATATGATTTTTATTGAAATGTAGACTTTGGACGGAATTTTGTGTATAATATTGATATCGTATGTATTAAGAATAAAGGGTTAGTATAGTATGTTACCTGTTATTTCAGAGGATATTGCAACTACTGCATTTAATGAGATTTTTGAAGATATGCCGGCATGGCGCAAGAAAATGATACATTATATTAAAGAAGAAAATCCTGAGATAAATACGGCAATTATTGAGGCTGCAAATAAGACAAGCCTTGATCCTAAAGCTGTAGCTTTGGGTGCTTATATGACATATTTGCTTATAGAATTAGCTTCTAAAGAAAATGATGCGATGATGAATTTTACAGAATAAATGAATAAAAAATGGTGGTAGAGAGTTATGATTATTGAAGATTTATTAAAAGAATTAGTAGAAAGAGGCGGTTCGGACTTGCATATTTCAAACAAGCTTCCGCCTGTTGCCCGTATTGACGGTAAACTTGTGAAATTGGATAACTATGAAGTTTTGACTCCTGAAAGTGTTGAGGCTTTATTGTTTCCAATGATGTCAAATGAACAAAGAAGACGCCTTGAACAAGAATGGGAACTTGACTTTTCTTACGGTGTTGAAGGTATCGGTCGTTTCAGGGTCAACTTCTACAAAGATAAAGGTTGTTATGCAGCAGCATTCCGTACAATTTCTACAAAAGCTCCACAGCTAGAAGAAATGGGTATGCCTCCGATTGTTACGACTATTGCCGAAAAACCGCGTGGTCTTGTTCTTGTAACCGGTCCTACCGGTTCAGGTAAATCAACAACACTCGCTGCGATGATTGACTATATTAACAGAACAAGAGCAGAACATATTTTGACAATTGAAGACCCTGTCGAATTTGTTCACACTTCAAAAGTTTCAGTTATTCACCAACGTGAATTAGGTATGGATACAAGATCTTTCGCCAACGCTCTAAAGTCAGCTCTTCGTGAAGACCCGGATATTATTCTGGTAGGTGAGATGCGTGATCATGAAACTATTGCATTAGCTTTGACCGCTGCAGAAACAGGTCACTTGGTGTTTGGAACCCTTCACACCTCTTCAGCTTCTCAAACTATTGACCGTATTATCGACGTATTCCCTGAAGCTCAACAGCAGCAGATTCGTGTACAGTTAGCAAACTCACTTGTTGCAGTATTTGCTCAAACACTGCTTCCAAAACGTATGGAAGACGGTTCAAGAAAAGGTCGTGTAATGGCTCAGGAAATCATGGTTGTTACACCGGCTATTGCCAACCTTATTCGTGAAGCAAAAGCTGCTCAAATTTATTCGACAATTCAAACAAGTTCAGGTTCCGGTATGCAGACTCTTGAATCAGCTCTTGCTGAATTGTTTAAAAAAGGTCTGGTAACTATTGAAGATGCTCTTTCTAAATCTTCAAAACCGGCTGAATTAAAACGTTTAATACAAGGATAAATTTCCCGGAGGTACTTGCTTATGGCTTCAATAGTAGATGCATTTAACGAAGCATTGAGTGAAAATTTTGCTTATGCTAAAATTGTTCTTTATGCTATCCCTGTCTATTTTGTAGTAAATTTCTTTATGGTTGGGAAAATGGGATTGTTCTACTTTTGGGGGGCAATAGTTGGTGCTGTAATACTGGGATTATTAACGCGAGGAATTAATAATGTCAGGATGAACAAACAGGACATCCTGACATTAAATCCGATAAAAATTCTTCTTGATATATTTAAAACAGTAGCCGTTGTTGTTCCGCATCTTTTAATATTGGGTGCAGTCGGCAAATATTTGGTTAATATTAAAATTCCGATAGAGTTGCCGCATGTTCAATTGATTTATTCAATTATTGTTTGGGCTATTTTGTTTTCAATTGTTTTAACATCATATTTGTCTTTTGCTAAATACTTAAAAGTATGGCAGGGATTCAATTATATTGTGATATTAGAATCTTGTATTGATGTGTTTGTCAGCTTATTATTCTTTATTCCGCAGCTTTTGTTTGCAAATATTGTTTTGATAGGTCCGATTGCATATTTATTCTTTTATTTCCAAATTCCTTATACACATTGGGGTTTTGTTGCATATTGCAGTGCGGTGTTTGTTATAAATATATCTATTATGGCAAATTATCTTGCTCAAGCTGCTTATGAACATATTAAAGGTAATAACGAAGAATACGATGATAATATGAATGTTAATATTATCGATGATGTTGCAGAAAGATGTAACGGTAAATAAGTTACGAGTTTGCGATTTTTGGTTTAATCTTTCATTTCTCGTAATTTTTTAAGCTGGTCACGAATTTGTGCAGCTCGTTCAAAGTCAAGTATTTTTGCAGCTTTGTGCATATCTTTTTCGAGTTTGTCGATAAGTTTTGGAAGGTCTTTTTTCTCAATACCAAGATCAACCATTTCTTCCGCGACTATATCTTCAAGGTCTCTGTAGCTTGCAACAAGTGATAGCAGATTGTTTTCGATAGGCTTTTTAATTGTTTGCGGAATAATTCCGTATTTTTGGTTATATGCAATTTGGAGAGCACGTCTTCTTTCAGTTTCTTTTATGGCTCTGTCCATTGAATCTGTTATTTTATCCGCGTACATAATAACTTCACCGCAGGCATTTCTTGCAGCACGTCCGATAGTTTGGATTAAGCTTGTATCAGAACGCAGGAAGCCTTCTTTATCTGCATCCATAATTGCAACCAGCGAAACTTCAGGAATATCAAGCCCTTCTCTTAACAGGTTAACTCCTATAAGTACATCAAATTCTCCAAGGCGTAAATCTCTTAGTATCTCAACTCTTTCCATTGATTTTATTTCACTGTGCAGATACCTTACCTTGATTCCTTCTTGGATAAAGAAGTCTGTCAAGTCTTCTGCCATTCGCTTGGTAAGGGTTGTGATAAGTATTCTTTCGTCTTTTTCTGCGCGTTTTTTGATTTCAGTTTTAAGATCCTGGATTTGAGTATCAATAGGGCGCACAGAAATTTTTGGATCTAAAAGACCTGTCGGTCTTATTATTTGTTCAACTATTTGGGTTGAAGTTTTTTGTTCAAATTCAGCAGGAGTTGCTGATATGTAAATCTTTTGTCCGACTTTTGAGTAAAATTCCTCATTTGTCAGCGGTCTGTTATCTTTAGCGCAAGGCAGCCTGAATCCGTAATCTACAAGTACTTTTTTTCTGGCGGCATCACCGTGGCTCATTCCTTTAATTTGGGGCAGTGTCACGTGAGATTCATCAACAACTGTTAGAAAATCTTCAGGGAAATAATCTAATAGTGTAGCCGGGGCAGAACCTGGCGGACGGCGCTCGATTATTCGTGAATAGTTTTCAATACCTGTGCAGTAACCCATTTCTTTCATCATTTCGATATCGTACTTAACACGCTGTTCAAGTCTTTGCGCTTCTATAAGTTTGTTTTCATTGTTTAATTCAGCAAGGCGCAACCCAAGTTCTTGTCTGATTAAATTGATGGTTTCATCTACATTCTCATCATCTGACAGGTAGTGAACCGCGGGATAAATAACCACAGATTGCGGAGTCTCAATGATTTCACCCGAAACGTTGTCTATTTTAACAATTTTTTCTACTTCGTCGCCAAAGAAATAAAACCTTGTGATAATTTTTTCATAAGCAGGCATAATTTCTACAATGTCGCCTCTGACTCTGAATGTTGAGCATTTTAATTCTAAATCGTTGCGCTCATATCTTACGCTGACAAAGTATTTTAGTAAATCATCTCTGTCTATTTCATCTCCGACATTGATTTCGGTAGAGCCTTTGAAATAATTTTCAGGTAAGCCCAGGCCGTATATGCAGCTGACTGATGAAATTACAATAACATCATCTCTTTCGTACAGGCTTCGTGTTGTGTTGTGACGCAGACGGTCGATTTCTTCATTAATTGAAGATGATTTTTCTATATATGTATCCGTACGCGGAATATATGCTTCAGGCTGGTAGTAGTCATAATAGCTGATAAAATATTCAACCGCATTATCAGGGAAAAGCTCTTTAAATTCGTTATAAAGCTGAGCGGCAAGTGTTTTGTTATGTGCAATAATAAGTGTCGGTTTTTGAACCTTCTCAATCATATTTGCTATTGTAAAAGTCTTCCCCGACCCTGTTATTCCAAGCAGTGTTTGGGTATCATAGCCTGATTTTATACCTTCTGTCAGCTGTTCGATTGCTTTTGGCTGATCGCCTGACGGTTTGTATTTTGAACTTATTTTAAATTCTCTGTGCTCCATAATAAATATTTTAGTACAAAATAATCTTTTTTTGTAACTTTTTGTAAATTTGTTTGGATTGGAATTAAAGTTATTATATAAAATACCGTTATAATTTTTAACGAGGTAGTGCTATATGAATTTTATTGAATTTTTAATCTGTTTATCAGGTTTCCCTAAATTTGTAAAAGAGTATATCAGATATTAAGCTAAAAGAAAGGTTGGGCTAATGAAGAGACTATTCCAAGCGTTTAAGGATTTGTACAAAGATGAAGATGCGCTAAAGCGGCATCTTTGGATTTGTTTGTTATTTTTAATTCCGGCGATTGCCGGAGCTTGCACAGGATACATTGATAATGAAACTCCAAAGATGGTTTTACTTATTATGGCTGGTTTAGTCGGAGTTTTTATGCTGGCATCTATTGTTCCGATGTTGTATTTGCAAGGTTTATTTCTTAATTTTATAAAAGACAGATTAAACGGAATTTTAGGTTTTCCAAAAATTTGTGCGGCTACAATTATTGATGGTATTAAACTTTTACCGATATATATAACTTGGTTGTTATACTATTGTATTATAGGATTAGTTGTATTTATTATTCCTCTAATAAGTGTCATTATCGGACTGGCGGCTTCAAAACCTGATGCCGGAGCTATTGTTGGCGGCGTTTTAGTGGTTGTTTTATTGTATTTATTATGTTGTGCAGTTCTGTTTGTACTGAGTCCATTCTATTGTTATATAGTTATAAAATATGCAAAATTGGGTCATTATACAGCTGATATGTTTAATCCGTTGACAGTATTTCAATATATGAAAAAAGTGTTTAAGCGTTCTATACTTCTAGCATTAAAACTATTAGTACTGGGCATGATTGCCGGATTTGTATCAAGTATTTTCCAGGTTGTTGCAGTAATTTTAATTATTGTATTTGCAGGGCTTGCCGCAATGGCTCCTAACGTAACATTGGAGGCTGCTATGTACCAACCGCAGGTTGTATGTGGTTCTTTGTTAGTGACATCGATTGTAGCTTGTTTCTCTATGTATCTGGTCTATATTGTTAGTGCTATAGGTATGGATAACTATGTAGAAATTTATAAAGAAGAATTGGATAAGTAATAGTTTATTGATAAAAAAGGCGGATTTGATTTTCAAATCCGCCTTTTTTTATTTACCTGTTATTTGCTAAGGTTGTTATATTTCTTATAAATTCACTTCTTTCATTTGTAGAATATTCTATATTTAATTTTTTTGTTTTAATTTCAAAATAAGAACTTATCATTTGTTCCTGTTTTTTGGCAGAATATTCTTCCCAGTATGGAGTTTTTCTTATTTTATCGATTATTTCTGTTTCTAAATCGTCAAATTTGCCTGGGATATAATAACCTTGGCTTGATTGTGTTTTTTGTATATCTGCAAGGCTTTCAACAGGCTCCATAACTCCGGAATGAATTTCTTTTGGCTTTATTGTAATTTCACTTGTTATGGGTTTTGATATGAATTTTATATCGCTGTCTTCAAGCTTTTTCTCTATTGGATTTTTCTTAAATATATCTTTTTTATCAAGTTTATCTTTGAATCTTTCTGCTAATCCCATTTCTTCTCCCTAGCGGTTATTTAATATATTTTCAAATTTTTGCACCATGTTTTGTTTATACAGGTTGTCTGAAATATATTGTGCTAAATCCTTGTAGCTTTGTGCAACATTTGTTGAACTGTTGATTGTACTTACCGGAACCCCTTTATTTATAGCAGACATTATTGCAAAATAATTGTTTGGAATTTTCCAGTAAATAGGTTTTGAAAGCACTTTTTCAACATCATCATCTTTAATTTCATCATTTTCCATATAACGATTAACTATGATTTGAGTTTTATCTTTGTCATATCCGAGTTTTTCAAACAATTCCAGGCATCTTTGTGTATTTCTTAGTGCCGGAAGGTTTGCAACAGTAACAAGCAGAATCATATCAGAATTATCCAGGGCTGCTATGTTTTTGCCGTCAAAGCTTGCTTCTGCATCAACTATGATGTATGAAAATGTATCTTTTAATGTATTAAATAATTTGGTTATTTGTTTTGGCTGAATATTATCAGCCTGTTTAAAGTAAGGCGGATCTGCCAATATATACAGGCTTGAATTTTTATATTTTTCAAGTGTGCTTAGTAAAAATGTTTCGTTTATTTTATCAATATTTTCAAGCATATATGATATGTTAAATGAAGGTTTTAGGTCTAAAAATGTTGTTATATCACCCATTTGAAAATTCATATCAATTAGTGCAACGTTTTCTTTTGTTATTTTGGAAAGCTCAAGGGCTAAATTTGATGCCAGTGAAGTTTTGCCAATACCCCCTTTGTTTGAAAATACTGAAATAATTTTGCATTTGTTATTTCTTTTAGGTTCTTCAAATTGTGAAATGATTTTGTTTAGCGCTTCGAAAAACTCATTTTTAATAACAGGAACCGGTATAAATTCTCTGGCACCGGCTCTCATTATCTGAATAATCAAATCCACAGACGGGTTATCAGATAAAGCTAAAACTTTGCAGTTTGGACAGTTTGAGGTGACTTTTAATATCAAATCAAGTTTGTTTTGTTTATTGGTTGATAAATCAACTATAAAAACAGATTTTCCGGAAATATTAGTTAAAGTTTCGTAGTATTCATTATAGTTTGCCGGAGAATTGATTAGTTCCAATCTGTCAAATTCGCTGACAAAAAGTTTCAGAACTTCATTTGTTGAAAGTTCGTCTGATAATATTAGAGTTGAAATTTTCTGCATTTATACTACCTGTCCTTGAGAAAATTATATCATATTAGGGGGGGCTTGTGCAATCCGTAAATAAAGGTATTTATATACATGTTTCCACTAACGCATCGTCATTGCGAGAAAATCGCAAATTTTCGTGGCAATCCAGTAAGTTATTTGTGTTGTATAAAATCTTTTGGACTGCTTTGCTGACGCTCGCAGTGACGGGTATTCCGCATTTAGTGAAATTTGGTATATAAGTGCCTAAATAAAAACCGTTAACAATAATAAAAGCCCTGTATAAGCGGATTTTGTTACCTGCTTGGACTCGCAGGTGGGTGAGAACCCGGAC
>OHPB01000717.1_pt1 | contig 20837 bp, 20 predicted proteins | sample 1577621 | NCBI WGS metagenome assembly OHPB01 (sample SAMEA3879577, study PRJEB24766) | human gut metagenome | biome: human-associated habitat; feature: feces | place: USA | collected 1985/1987 | reverse complement strand
CCCCCCGCAGCGTAGCCCGGACAATGGACACGATGGACTCCCGCCGCCGCAACCACTGCCTGCACTACACCGGACAGGAACTCGGCAACGCACGTCTTTACGACTTGTGCATCAACACATCGGACTACGGTCTGGAACGCACCGCGGAACTCATTCTGGAAGCCGTCAAAACCCGGGCGCAGGAAACTTCCTCCCCGGTATACACGCCCGTCACGGAACAAACTCCTTCCCCTGCGGAACCGGAAGACCTTCAGGGAGAAATCGCATTAGCCTGAAACATCCGGAATATGCCGGACGGCTTCCTTCCGTCTCCCCTTCAACGCTCGGATGCCTCCTGCGGTCCAAAAAATCATGAGGCTCTGGTCCCTTCACCCGTCATATCTGGATTCCTCCGGACTGGTCGCCCTGTGGAGGGAAGGACTGCTGGCCCGGAAAGTGCTCTCAGGCCAGACCAAAGGCTATATCCATCATCCCCAGCTCCAACGTTTCCGGGAAACTCCCCATCCTCTTCAAACGCTGGACGCCTATCTGAAAGCCGTTCATGACGAATCCCTTCGCAGGGGCTACCATTTCGACCTTCAGAAAATCGCGCCCGTGGAACCGCTTCCCCTTCTCCCCCTGCCGGAAAAACAACTGGAATATGAATTCCGCCACCTTCTGAACAAATTGCAGAACAGGGATCCCCTCCGTTACGCCTCCCTGCTTCCAACCCCATTCATCCTCCCCCATCCCCTCTTTCAAGTAGGACCAGGGGAGAGGTGCCCCTGGGAAAAGCTCCGGTAAAAACATGACCGGGAATCACCATCAATTTCCCCAATTCCCCCTTAACCTGTCCAACTATGCTGACACCGTATTTCCTGAATAACAAGTTCCGTATTCTTTCAGCCATTGAACAAGAGGATCTTTAATGCCGGGAATATATCTCTTGTCACGCAGGATGGATTTTGACTTGTTTCCAGTGAGTGAAACGTTCACATCCACGTTTAACAGAGTTCCCTTGGCTTCCTTTTTCAATTATTCGGCAACGAAGCGAGCTCGAAGTTCGGCTTCCTTCATAACAGCGTTTTCCGATTTACCCGGAGACTGATGGAGCAAATATTAATGCGGCTGGTACGTCCCTTGAGTTTACCGCTTATACGGAAGCAAGCTTACCATGAATTCTCATGTTTAATGATTCCAGATATAATGATTTGTGTGTATGTGGTTTTGATCATTTGCTACATTCAGAAAACCCGATATATGGCAGAATCATAGCAGAACCACAAACTTAGGTGCAGCAACACACAATCCAAAACCTCAAAACACCTTAAAATGCAAGGATTTATACAATAACAAAGACAAAAAAAATGGAGCGGATGATGGGATTCGAACCCACGACATCAACCTTGGCAAGGTTGCGCTCTACCCCTGAGCTACATCCGCTTTGAATGAATAGTGACGCGGACCGCGTCGCTGAACGATTTATACGTCAATACAGGCAAAAAGCAACCTTTATTTTCCTGTTTTCCGGGTGCGCTTCTTTCCGTTCCGATTGTTCTGTCATGAGAAAGTATGCCTTATCAATGAATTTCTCTCGTCAGACGGAGCGGCAAATTCTATGTTAGAAAAAACATGAAAGAGTTGTTCATCACCTTCATCACGCTGGCGGGACTGGTCATTGGAATTACCTGTTACAACTCCATAATGGGGAACGGACAGACGGATGGCCGGAAGCAGGAAATTCCCGCTTCTGAACAATAATCCGGTATCATGAAAAAAACCTTGCGAAGATTCTGCCTTTCCACCGTTTTATGCGGAACGGTCCTGTTGGCTGCCATGCAGCAGGGTGTTGCCCAGTCTGCGTCCGCATCATCCAGAATTCTGCGTACCACGCCGCAATCCGTGGAAGATTTGCAGAGAATCGAGCACCAGCTTCAGGCCGTGCTTCCCAAAGTGCTCTCTGCCCTGGTATGCATTCAGGTAAACAACAGCAGCGGAACCGGCATTCTGGTCTCCGAAAAGGGACTGATTTTTTCAGCCGCTCACGTAGTCGGCAAGAAAGACACCGTCCTCAAGATCATTTTACCGGACGGTACCCGCATACCGGGAAAAACCACGGCTGAGAACAGTGATTCAGATGCGGGCATTGCAGAGATTTCCACCAGGCTGAACAAGAATCTTCCCATCGTCGAGAAGGCCGAAAACCGGCCGCAGGTGGGGGACTGGGTCTTTGCCCTGGGCCACGGCGGCGGCCTGGACCGGAAACGCGGTCCCATGGTGCGCCTGGGACGGATCGTTTCCTTGAAAAACGATGTCATCCAGACGGACTGCAAACTCATCCGCGGCGATTCCGGAGGCCCGCTTTTCAACCTGAACGGGGAATTAATCGGTATTCACAGCCGGGTCGGTTCCGGTCTGGAAGACAATCTGCACGTTCCCATGAAAGAGTTTGATGCCCTGACGGTTCCTCCGGAGGAAGACAAGGCGGCGTCTCCCGGACGGAACGGTTAATTCCATTCATTTCCCTGCCATGAAGTTTCTCCCTTATGCATATTTGTTTCCTTTGGCGGCGTTATGGATTCCCTGGGCTTCGGCTGAAGGAAGCAATGGCAGCCTGGACTTTGAACAGCGCATCAACGGCAAGGTCGTTCTGAAAACCATTGAACCCGTTCGGGAACGATTGCAGAATCTAAGCGCCGTCTTTTTTTCCAAACATGACGTAGTGGCCTACGGCGTGATCCTGACGCCGGACGGCTATATCGCCACGAAGGCGTCCGAATTCGAGTCCCGCAACGGCCTGCTCATCCGCATAGGTTCCTCCAAGTATGAAAGTTTTCAGGTAGTCGGCACAGACCCGGCCACGGACATTGCCCTGATCAAGGTGGATGCCGCCGATCTTCCGGCGCCGGGCCCTGTGAGCAGCGATGCTCCCATTGGCATGCTCGTGGTCAGCAACGGGTCCACCACCAGAATTTCCCGCCGTCCCCAGCTGGGTACCATCAGCGCCGCACGGCGCCCCATCCCAAACAAGGATACGGTCTATCTGGGCGTGGTGTTCGGAGCCCCCTGCTCTTTTCAGGAAGTGGTCAAGGATGGTCCGGCCTTCCAGGCGGGCGCCCTGGCCGGAGACAGGATTGTAGCCCTGGACGGTACTCCCGTCTCCACACTGGAAGACATTTCCCCCATTTTATCGAAAAAAGCCATCGGGGAAAAACTCAAGCTGCGCGTCAGGCGCGAAGACAGGGAGATTTCCTACACCGTCACTCTGGGTTCACGGCGCAAGGCGCTGGGGGATCAGGTCCCGGAAACATCCAATGATGAGATCAGCGGCGGCTTCAGCAAACGGCGCGACGATTTTCCGATGGTTCTCCAGCACGACACCCCCTCCCGATTCACGCTGATGGGAGGGCCGCTCCTCAACCTCAAAGGAGAATTAATCGGCATGAATATTGCCAGAGTGAACCGGGCGGAGAATTACGCCCTGCCGATCGAAGTAGTGCAGGAGAGCATGAAGCGCATTCTGAAAAACAACCGGAAACCGAAGCCGGAGAAATGACGGAATGATTTCCCCTTTTTCCCTTTCTTTCCCACAGGCCGGGAAGGAGGAAATAATCCGCCTCCGGCGGCCCAATCCCACATCTGCGGCATGTCTGCACAACGGCCTGTTCGGGAAATACGGACGGATTAGCGGCGCCCGCAGGCGTTCCCCCTTTGCACCCGGATCCACGGTCCGGGTGTTTTCTTACATCCCCGGCACCACGGATGCATCCGGAACAGCCTTGGGCTGCACCGTAGGATCATAATGCTCGGCTCCCGTCACGCGCACGCTGCCGTCCGGCAGGAACACCATGCTGGGCGTACCCATTACTTTCTTGAAATACTGGAGCTTTTCCATCGTTCCCCGGTAGTTGATGCGCGCATAGGCGCACAATGTGGGAGTGGTGGGGAAGAAAACGTGCATGTTGGCCTTCCCGTCCACCAGGCACTGCGGACGGGTGGTGCCCAGCCAGTTTCCCACACACACGGCATTGTACGCCACACCCGTTTCCGGGTCCCTGGTCTGAATGTACAGCTTCTGGATACCCCGCTCCGGAATGGTGCATACGGAGAACTTGCATTTTTTGACACTCCCTGGAATGCCTACCGTCTGAGACCACATGGGCGTGCCCGTACGGATGGAAAACAGGGCCTTTGGGGAGGCGAACATGTCCTTTTCATTGGGCATCTTCACCACGGCCTGCACATGGTAGTTCCCCTCCCTGGACAAATTATAGAAGTGCCGGAGGTCAATCTTGCGGGAGACGCTCATGCCGGCAGGAACGTTGAGCGGAGGAAAAACGGCAAAACGTGACTGCGGAAGCATCGCACCCCCGGTGGTGTGCTCCACGTGAATGTCCAGCCAGGAGGAATACTCGCGGCTTTTCAGTTCAACGGGCGTGCCGGAGTTGTTAGTCACCGTCAGCCTCATGTAGTTGCCCTCCCCGGTGAGGAAGGTTTTCTTTTCCGGAACGATTTTAACCGCTATCTGGGCCAGGGCTCCGGAGGCGCCCAGCAGCGCCAGCATCATGAATGCGAGAACATGTTTCATAGTGATTGAAGTGTTTATGTATTTGTCTGTTGAAAATGTGTCACCGGACAGGCCGCACGATTCTGAATCCCAAGTTGTCCCGGCATTCGTCGCGCGAGCGCAGGTATTCCACCTTATCCGTAATGCCGGGGTGCTTCCAGTCTCCGCCGCAGGCGACGGGACCCGGAGGTTCCTTCACGCGCGCGGGGTCCTTTTCCACGGAAGAGGTCCATTCCATCACGCCGGAGGCCATGCCGCATATGCCGGTCTTCAGATCATAATCATTGCTGTACCTGTCAATGACCAGGGTTTTATCCCCCTTTTCGCCCGTTTCCATCAGGGCCCCCAGAGCCATCCATTCCTGGCGGGAAGGCAGCCGGTAGCGCGGTTCCCCAGACCCCACGGGTTTCCAGGCGGCATAGGCCCAGGCATCCCAGAAAGTGACGTTGACGACGGGGGAACGGGGAGTGATCCTCCTTCCCTTCCATTTGCCGCCTGGAGTGCTGGCGGCCTTCCACATGGCTTCCCAGTCACTGGGGACATGGGTGGCATTCTGCTTGTCCGGCTGATCCGGATGGGAATACTTTTCCTTCAGCTCCGGCGTCAGCCGGGACCACTGGTCCAGGAACAACCGGTAGGATTCCATCGTGATCTCATGGGCTCCCACGATGAGGTCCCCCGTACCGGGAATAGTGACGGGAACTTCCGTATGGTCGCTGGCGGAAAAATCCGGATAATGTTTCGGGGCCGGAGGCGGTCCTGACGGGGCCGTTTCTGCGGCCGGACCGGAGAAAAGAAGGAGGGCCGTGCCCGCACCGGCGGCCAAAACGCCCACCCCGGTCCATATCATCCACATCCGGGATTTTCTGATCGGTTCCGCCGGGACGGTATAGCGGTGGGTGGTCGCCCGGGGAGAAAGACCCAATTGCTCCCGAACCGCCGCTATCAGCTCCATGACCTGTTCCCACTGCATCCGGCTGCCGTTCTGCCCGTCGCGCATCCAGCCCAGCAGGGTGCTCATGCGCGTGGCGCCGGGCACGTCCGGCGTCACCAGGGGGAGAAGATACTCTCCCAGCTTTTCCATTTGTTCGCAGGACTGCGCTTCGTGAAAATTCCCGGGCATGGCTGTATTCATCACCCGCACGCAGGACTTGTCGTCCAGAAAGATATGGCGCGGCTCCATCAGGTTGAACGCCGTCTGCAAACGCTCGTACTTGCCGCAAATGGTCCCTGCCGTTTCAATCACTTTCAGCATATCCTTGACGGACAGGGTTTCCCCTCGGTCCAGCATGCCCTGGAGGGAAGAGCCGCCCAGCTGCTCGCTGGTAACGAACCAGTAGCCCTGGACCTGGGAAGCCTCGTACACCGTTCCCAGTACCGGTACGTTGATGGCGGCGCGCGTACGGGCCTTCATGATGAAATCCTCCACCGTCACTCCTTCCTGATTGTCCGGCACCAGCAATTCCATGAATACGGAACGGTCCATGCCCTGCTGGATGGCCTGGTAGAGAATACCCCCCCGCGTGCGGCCGACAAGAGCCACCAGTGTGTAGTCGCCAAAGTTATGAGGAAGATCGAACATGGAGCAGTCGGGCATCAGGGAGGCAGGAGGGAATCGTAGGAATCGGAGACCGGGGCGGCATCCACAGGGGGAAGCAGGCCGCCGTCGTAAAGTTCGGGCATGCCGGAGGGGGCGCTCTGCTTCATTTGTTCCAGCAAGAATAACACAGGAGGGGAGGCCTGGCAATCCATCGGTTCGCCCTTGTAGTACAATTTGGCGGTATAGCCGTAATACTTGAGGCTCCCGAAGGCGATCGTCTCCTCTTCCGTCAGAGGGGGCATGTAGTAGGTCATCTCCATGATTTCCTCCCCGTCCGCCCAGTCCACGGGTTCCGTTACCCATGTGTAGGGCAATTCCTGCGCACGCGTCTTTTCCACCTTTTTCCCGTTCACCTCGTCAAAAAACTGGATGATGATGCGCAGATCTTCCGGCCTGACGTTCAATCCGTCCTTCATGAGGATGGGGACCGTCAGCTTTACCCGCTCTCCGGTCCTGCATTCCGGGTCCCGGTATTCCAGAATGGTCCCGAAGGACATGTCGCCGCGCATGTCCGCAGCTCTTGAAAAGCCGGCCTGCAGATGCTTGGCCGCCCTGGAGAAGTACTTTCCCGCCTTCTCACGCTGGGTGTACACCTTCAGGAAAAACTCCCGGGACTTGTCGGCATTTCGCAACCATTCATAGGTCAGGCCGTAATAATAAAGCACCACCGGGTTGTCAGGCTCCATCCTCATGGCCTGTTCCAGCTTGAGCACCGCCACTTTCAGATCCCCCTCTATCTGGGCGTATCTGGCGGCCTTGACGAGAGCCGCCACCTCCTCGGTCATGGCCGGCATCACGTCGTCCGGATTTTCCGCCGGCAATGCAGACTGGGCGGAAACCGCCCCAGCATTTCCTGTAGGAGAAGAGGGAACCGCAGAAGGAATTTCCTCCGGATCGGCCAGATCCGCCGCCAGGAGCATTTCCTCCACGGAACGCGGCCTTACTGCAGAATTCGGATGGTCGGGAATCCGGGCAGGGTCTTCTTCAGCCGCGTCAGCACCGGTCTCGGCAGACGCCGCAGGGGATGCGACGGCAACTGGCTGCGGAACCGGAACCTGCACCACTTTTTCAACCACTACCGTCCTGCCGGACAGGCTGAAGGAAACGCCTACCATCAGCAGAAGCACAAAGGCCATTCCGCCCAATGTCCAGCAAGCCATGCCAAATGCCCGGTCACGCCCGTTTTTTGCCTGGGGAGGAAACTTACTCATACAGCATGCTCCGTATCAACATTAGCGCCCTTCTTTGGCGGAGGAAATTTCAGCCGCCTCCAGAATTTCTTCATAATCAATCACCTCTCCCTGATAACGCGCCAGCAGGGCCTTCATAAAATCTTCCGCATTGTTGGGAGAGTCCTCCTTGCGGAAGCCCCCGTAAGTCAGGCCGTCCAGCCTTACTCTCACCTTTCCGCACTCAGGCTTCAGAACCGCATGGGCCAGCCCCTTCATCTTCCACCTGCGCAGGTCCAGCCGGGCAATATCCTCCACCAGGAACTGCCTGCCGGCGGCAGTCACCCGGCCGTCTTCCAGGGCCATCTTCCTGCGGCGGGTTCTCACCAGCAGGAACAGGGCTGCCGCCGCCAAGACCATGCAAATACTGCCGGCCACCCATTGTTCAAAAATCTTGGAGCCGTCATACGGCTGCTCCACGGGCTTGAGCGGGTACTGCTTTTCCCCGGAATAAGCCTGCCATGCGGCGCTCCATCCCTTGCCGGGCGCAGACATCAGGTCGTAATCTGCCAGCACGGCAGGCCAGGGAGTTTCCTTCCTGTCCACTCCGGCGGGAATTTCATAATCTTCAGGAAAGTCCACTATGCGGGACTGGACGGTACGCGCCCATTCTCCGCTGTCGGCGCCATTCAGGCGGCTTTCCCGGTCAAACAGGGCTCCGGCATCCACAAAAGTCTTGTGCATGAAGTACTCCAGATTCTTCTGCGGATAGCCGGAAACAGCATCATAATAGAAATACGCGCCGAACCCCAGAAACATCAGGGCCATGACCAGTGCACGGCCGGTGAACCACATCGTCGGCTTACACTCTATCGTGTCAGACTGCATATCCCTTACATACCAGCAATTCCATGCCCTTGACCATAAAAAAAGCATGTGGAAGCGCACCTTTGGCGGAAAGCCGCCGGGAATGTCCTGCGGAGCCCCGTCAGTCCCCTGCCGCCACGGTCATCCGCGGGAAAAATGTTCCGGCTGTCCATGACCATCCGCATCCATGGGGAAAAATCTCTTTTTGCCGTCTTCTTGGCTTGATTTATTTTGTCAAAGTTAAATAATGGCACGCGCAAGGATTGCCCGTTCCCGCCAAGCGCCCGCAGGGCGGCAATTTTGGAAGACGGGCTGCAGCACATTCTTTACCGCATATGAGACCTAGCAACGCCCAATACCGCCGCATGGACGCCGAACCCGGCTATACGCCCCATCCCGAGGACCAGGTGGATTCCGACATGGAACAAGCCCAGCTCAGGCTGGAGCAGTTGAGGCGGGAAAAGGAAGAAGTGGAAAGCTCCCGGCGCCGCCTGGAGGAAATCCATATGCGCAAGGCCCGCTTCATGGACCAGCAGAATGAACTGGGCGACCGCATGGTGAACGCCGCGGATCTCATCAGCCGTGAAGTGGAAAGCCTGCGCCAGGAAAGCAACGAGTTGGAGCAAATCCACATGGCGATGACCCGCAACCTGAAAATGCTCAGCACCGTGCGCCCCGACGAATGGCCCATTGAAAACACGGAAAACCTGATCAACCAAAGCCAGCAGGTCATTGACCGCTGCGAAGAGGAATTCGCGGACGCTGTCCAGCAGTGCGCCCGCATGCAACACACCAAAGTACTTACCGGCGTGCGTCGCTCCAGCAAGGTGCGCATCAGCGCGCGCGAATTCATGACCCAATTCCTTCAGGGCCTTTCCTTCCATCTTCCCCTGCTCCTGATTGCCCTTATCATCCTCTTCTTCATCTGGATCTTCAGCCCCTCCGCATCATGATCAAAAGAAAAGCCAAGCGCCGTTCCTCCGAACTGGCAGAGCTGGACCGCGCCTCCCGTGAAATCGAGCTCCGCATCCAAGAACTGGAAGCCTCTCTCAAACGCTCGGCCCCGCAGACCCGCATGCGGCTGGACCGCAACACGATGCCTCCGCCCGACCGCATCCGGGAAGGCAACCAGAACCGCGCCCTGCGCGCTGTGGTGGCCCGTGACGGCCGCGCCACGAACATGCGCCGGGAACTGAGGGAAAACTTCATGCTCCTGGGGCTTCTGGTCTGCGCCATCGCCGCCTCCTTCTGCTGGATCATTCGCCTGCTGGAACAACAGTAAGGCCGCCCCGTGGCTTCACCCTCACTACACACTTTCCACCCATGAGTACGCCTCAAATCGACGTAGCCTACATTGCCAGGCTGGCGCAAATTGACCTGACTAAAGAGGAAACGGACCTGTTTTCCCAGGATCTGGACAAAGTCCTTGCCTACATTGCCAAGCTGGAATCCTATGACGTGGAGGGGATAACCCCGATGAACCATCCTTTGCCGGCCATGGACGTCATGCGGAAGGACGAACCGCAGCCCGGACTTTCCCAGGAAGAAGCCCTGTCTAACGCCCCTCAGCAGTCCCAGAGCCAATTCCGCACGCCCAAGGTGGTGGAATCCGCCTGATTCCTCTCTTTCACGCTTCAACCGTTCACTCCCTAAATTTTCAATGTCAAGCATTCAAGGTACCCTGGCCGAATGGCGCGACCGCCTGCGCCGCAAGGAACTCACCCCTGCCGAACTCGTCAACCTGACGGCAGACGCCATTGAGGCGGACAAAACTACCAACGCCTATATATCCTTTGACCGGGAGGCCGCCCTGCGGGCCGCAGCCGCGGCGGACGTAGCCAGCCCGCTGGCGGGCGTCCCCATTGCCGTCAAAGACAACATCAGCATTCTCGGTCAACCTACGCGCTGTGCCTCTCGCCTGCTTTCCCCCTACACGGCCCCTTATGACGCCACATCCGTCCACTTTCTGAAAAAAGCCGGCGGCATTCCCCTGGGCCGTACAAACATGGATGAATTCGCCATGGGCGCCAGCGGGGAAAACTCCGCCTACGGCGTCACCCGCAACCCGAACGCCCCGGACCACATTCCCGGCGGTTCTTCCAGCGGTTCCGCTGCGGCGGTAGCGGCAGGAACGGCCATTGCCGCACTGGGGTCCGATACGGGCGGCTCCATCAGACAACCCGCGGGGCATTGCGGCATCGTAGGTCTCAAGCCCACCTACGGGCGCGTCTCCCGTTGCGGCCTGGTGGCTTTCGCCTCCTCCCTGGACCAGATCGGCCCCATGACCCAAACGGTGGAAGACGCCGCCATCCTGCTCCAGGCCATTTCCGGACACGACCCCAAAGACTCCACCTCTGCAGACCGGCCCGTGCCGGACTTTGAATCTGCACTGGGAAAAGACGTCAAGGGCTTGAAAGTGGGCATTCCTGCGGAATACTTCACTTCCGGCAACCACGCAGGTGTCTCGGAAGCCGTGCAGAACATGGTCAGGCAGCTGGAAAGCCTGGGTGCGGAACTCGTGGAAATCCACCTGCCCCATGCGGACGCCGTAGTAGCCGCGTACTACATCATCGCCTGCGCGGAAGCCTCCTCCAATCTCTCCCGCTTTGACGGCGTGCGGTACGGACAACGGGCGCAGGACGTCAACGGCCTCATGGAACTCTTCTCCAGGACGCGAGAGGAAGGATTCGGCCCGGAAGTCAAGCGCCGCATCATCCTGGGCACTTACGTGCTCAGCTCCGGCTACTATGACGCCTATTACTCCCGTGCGCAGAAAGTCCGCTCCCTGGTCTCCAACGACTTTGCGGAAGCCTTTAAAAAGGTGAACATTATCGTGGGACCCACCTCCCCGGCGCCCGCTCCCAAAATCGGGGACTCCGCCCTGGACCACCTCCAGACTTACCTGGCTGACATCTACACCATCCCCGCCAACCTGGCAGGGCTGCCCGCCATCTCCATCCCATGCGGTTCCGTAAAGGAAGGCGGTGTGGAACTCCCCATCGGTTTCCAGATGACGGCACCCCATTTCCAGGAAGACCTCCTCTTGAAAACCGGTTTTGCTCTTGGAAAATAACGGAAATTTTTCAACGCAATTCCCTGACAGACTGTCATACCCACTATTAAAGAACCATGGACACCCGAGAATTCAACGAAATTATCGCCGCGAACTCATCGTGGATTTCTGCTCTCCGAACGGAGGTAGGCAAGGTGGTCATCGGCCAGCAGGCCCTGATTGACAGACTGATCCTGAGTCTTCTTTGCAAGGGGCACGTCCTGCTTGAAGGCGTTCCCGGCCTGGCCAAAACACTCTCCGTAAAAGCACTCGCAGGCACACTGCACGCGCAATTCGCCCGCATCCAGTTCACACCGGACCTTCTGCCCGCCGACCTTCTGGGCACGATGATCTACAACCCGGAAGAACGACAGTTTACAGCCAAAAAAGGGCCTATCTTCGCCAACCTGATTCTGGCGGACGAAATCAACCGCGCCCCCGCCAAGGTGCAGTCCGCCCTGCTGGAAGCCATGCAGGAACGCCAGGTAACGCTGGGAGAAACAACCTACCGCCTGCCGGACCCCTTCCTCGTGCTTGCCACGCAGAACCCCATTGACCAGGAAGGCACCTACCAGCTCCCGGAAGCCCAGCTTGACCGCTTCCTCTTCAAAGTAGTAGTCACCTATCCCTCCCGTGAGGAGGAACTCCAGGTGCTGGACCTGATGGCCAGCTCCGCCAGACCCCCGGAAACCTCCCCGGTCACCACGCCGGAACAGGTGGCCGCCTCCCGTGACCTGGTCAACCAGATTTACATTGACGATGCCGTGCGCGGCTACATCGTGGATCTGGTGCGCGCTACCCGTTTCCCGGAAACGGTGGACGTGAAACTGCGCGGCCTCATCCGCGCGGGTGCCTCCCCACGCGCTACTATCAACCTGGCCCTGGCTTCCCGCGCCAACGCCTTCGTGCACCACCGCTCCTTCGTCACCCCGCAGGACATCAAGGACCTGGCCCATGACATCCTGCGCCACCGCATCCTGCTCTCTTATGAGGCGGAGGCGGAAAACATCTCCACGGACAACGTCATCGACCACATCCTGACGAAAGTCCCCGTACCGTGACGGCATAAGGCGGGCGCACCCCGCCCGCTTTTCCATCCGGACCGCATCAGGCGGATACCCTGCCGGACCTGATTGCCCCCAAACAGGGAGGATCACTTCATGGATAAAGCTTCAGACATTCTCAAGCGCGTACGCCGCATTGAACTGCGTGCTAAACACCTGGCCACGGAAAACTTCGCCGGGCAGTACCAGTCCGGCTTCCGAGGCCAGGGACTGGACTTTGACGACTTCCGGGAATACATGCCAGGGGACGATCCCCGTTTCATCGATTGGAAGGTAACGGCCAGAATGAGGTCTCCGTACGTGCGCCGCTTCCGGGAAGAACGGGAGCAGGCCGTCATTCTGGCCGTGGATGTCAGCGGCTCCATGCACTACGCCTCCTCCGCCTCCCCCCGCGCCTCCAAACTGGACTACGCGGCGGAAATCGCGGCGGTGCTCGCCTTCAGCGCGGCTCAGAGCGGGGACAAATGCGGCCTGCTCATCTACGGCGGACGCCAGTCCCGCTACATCCCCCCCGCCAAGGGCATGAAACAGACGCTGCGCATCGTGCGTGAAATCGTGGCCAGCGAAAACGACGGGGCGGACCAAAGCATCTCCGAGGTGGCGCAACAGCTCGTCCTCTCCCAGAAAAAAGCCGCCATGGTCATCATGATCAGCGACTTCTGGGGAGAACACAACAAGGCGGCCCTGGGCCAGCTCAACTTCAAGCACGACTTCATTCCCATCCGCATTGCGGACCCCATGGAACTTCACCTGCCGGACGCCGGGCGCGTCATTCTGAAAGACCCGGAAACGGGCAGAAACATGTTCCTGAACCTCTCCCGTCAGGACGTCCGGGACGCCCATGCCAACTCCGTACACCTGCACCGGGAAAAATGGACGCAGGACTTCCGCCGCCTGGGCATCGACTTCCTGGACCTCCGGACCACGGACAACTTCATGCCGCCGCTTCAGGGCCTCTTTGCCCGGAGGTCCCGTAAATTCTCCCGCTAAATTTCCCCTCCTTCCGCCATGCCTGCACCAACCGCCTTCCAGCCACCACCCACGGCCATTCCGGAACCGCCCGCCTTCCCTTCCCTCATGGAAACGCAGGCCCCGGACGCCTATCTTCATGCGGGTTTCTGGGACACATGGGGAATCTGGCTTGCGCTGGCCGCCATCCTGCTGGCCGTGGCCGCCGCCGTCATCCTGCTCATCCGCAAAAAGGGACGCACGGCCCCCGCTCCCCTGACCCCGGCCCAGTCCGCCGTCAGGGACATCACCATGCTCCGGGAAACACACCCGTCCCTCAGGCAGGCCGCCGTGGACTTCTCCCTCATTCTGCGGAAATTCCTGGTGGGGGAAACCAAAGACCCCGCCCTGTACGAAACCCAGCAGGAATTCAACCGCCGGGCGGATGCCCTCACGGCACTTTCCACCGAACTGCAAGGCCCCACGCGCGACCTGCTGGACCGGATGGCCGTCCTGAAATACGAGCCGGACACCCCGGAAAACGACTCCATGGTCAACGAACTGGCAGACAGGACAGTCCAATTAATCAACGACATAGACGCGGCCTCCCGCACCACGCAGGAGGAAACGGACCTTATCGTCAAAAAACCTTCTGCACGCACCAACCAACGCTGACCCCACCATGATGGAACACTTCCAATTCGCACAACCTGAATGGCTCTACGTCCTTCCCTTCATCTTGTGCCTCCTGATCCTCCGCCGCAGGCGCGGCGCGGAAGGTTCCATCACCTACCCCACAGTGCGCTTCATCGCGCCCCTGGCCCGCACTCCCCATTCCCTGGCCGGGAAAATCGGGGCCGTCTGCTTCGTGCTGGCCGCCGCCGCCATCGCCATCGCGCTGGCGCGCCCGCAAAAAGTGGAAGACAAAAGCTTCCGCACCGTCAACGGGATTGACATCATGATCGCCTTTGACCTCTCCTACTCCATGGACACGCCGGACATGGTGCTCAACCGGATGCCCATCAACCGCCTGGTGGCCGCCAAGCACGTCATCACCCAATTCGTGGACAGCAGGCCGGACGACCGCATCGGCATCGTCGGCTTTGCCGGAAAAACCAAATCCTTCTGCCCCCTGACGCTGGATCACGCCCTGGTCAATGAAATCATCCACAACTTCCACCTCCGCATGATCCAGGCGGACGGCACGGCCATCGGCTCCGCCATTGCGGCAGCGGCCACACGCCTGGATGACCGGAAGGACACCAAATCCAAAATCATCATCCTGGTCACGGACGGCGCCTCCAACTCCGGCCAGATATCCCCGCTGGTGGCGGCGGAAAACGCGGCCAAGCTGGGCATCAAAATCTATACCATTGCCGTAGGCACGGAAAATGGCACCCTGGCCAACGGCATGGTGGTGCAAAGCGAATTCGACGAACCCACGCTTCGGAAAATAGCCCAGATCACGGGCGGCGAACACTTCCGGGCCCAGAACATGGCCTCCTTCAACAAGGCGTTCACCTCCATCGGAAAACTGGAAAAAAGCGAGGCCAAGGTGCATACCGTCCGCCATATTGAAGAATACTTCATGTACTTCCTCATTGCAGGCGGCGCGCTGACGCTCCTGGGGCTGTCCCTGCAAGTGCTCAAACCCACCCCGGCCCCGTAACACACCCTTTCCCCCATGACATTCCTCTATCCCAACGTTCTGTATGCGCTCATCCTCCCCGCCCTGCTGGCAGCGGCGGCATGGTGGCTGTGGCGCCGCCGCTCCAGAAAATGGGAAGTGCTGGTCTCCCCGGACTACAGGCATGAACTGGTCCACGCTCCGGCCTCCTGGCACCGGGTGCTCCCCGTCATCTTCTCCGTGCTGGCGGCCGTCTTCTGCATCCTGTCCATCGCACGCCCCATCGACGGCTACACGGAAGTAAAGGAAGTGCCCAAATCGCGCAACATCCTCATCGCCATAGACTGCTCCCGCTCCATGCTCAGCAAGGACGCCTCCCCGTCCCGCCTGGGCCGGGCGAAAACCGCCGCCTACGACCTGCTGGACGCCCTGCCGGGGGACAACTTCGGAATCATCATCTTCTCCGGGGAATCCGTCCTGCTCATGCCGCTGACCCACGACCATAACGCGCTGAAGGAAACCATTGAACAACTCCAGTTCGGATGGGTCTCCCAGGGGGGCACCAACCTGGAAAAAGTCGTGCGCCTGGCCCTGCAAACCTTCAAGCGCGACAAGGAGGCGGACTCCAAAAACGCCCTGGTCATCCTGAGCGACGGGGAAGACACGGTCAACGTCACCTATAAAACCGCGGAAGCCGCCAGGCAAAGCAAGCTCATCATCGTCACGGCTGGCATCGGCACCACCATCGGCACCACCATTCCGGATGAAAACTCTCCCTCCGGGCTATACCGCGACCGCCGCGGGCAGCATGTCGTCTCCCGGCTCAATCCGGACAGCCTGCAATACCTGGCCAACCAGACGGACGGCCAATACGTGCAGCTCTCGGACGGAGCCGCCCTCAACCGCTTCGTCAAAGACATTGCGGAACGGCTGGACGTGACGGAAGGAAAAGAGGAAACGCGCCGCATCCCGAACGACCGCTACATCATCTTTGCCGTTCCCGCCCTCATCTGCCTGATCCTCACCCTCATTGCCGGAACCCGCTGGCGCTCCTTCCGCCGTTCTTCACGCCGCGGCATGGCGCTTCTGGCCGGAACGGTCCTGCTCTGCACCGGCTTGCTGGGCACAGAAGCCCGGGCGGACACTGCCATGCTGGACAACGTCACGGACCTGATCCGCACGGGTAAGACGGAAGAAGCCGTCAAGGCCATAGACGGCATGATCGCCCTGCCGGACCTGCCGGAAGAAACGCGCCAGGCCCTGGAATTCGCCAAAGGCTGCCTGGAGCAAAAGGCCGGTAATCCCAAGGAAGCGGCGGAAGCATTCTCCCAAGCGCTCCTGTCTCCCAACAGAAGCCTTCAGTCGGACTCCCACTTCAACCTCGGCAACATGGAAGCTGCCAAGGCCAAAACGTCCATGACCTTCTCCAGGTCGGAGGAAAAACAGACGCCGCCCCAGCCTGCCTCCATTGACGATCAGATCAAGGAAATCGACGCCCGGCTGGCTAAAATACCGGAGGCCAAACAACACATCAAGGAAGCCGTCAAACGCTTTGACGATGCCCTTTCCGCCCACCGCTCCCATGAAGGAGCTGCCGCCAACAAGGAGGAAATGCTCCGCTACGACAAGGAGCTGGATGAATACCGCAAGCAACTGGAGGAATTGAAAAAGAAGCTGGAAGAAGAAAAGAAAAAACAGCAGCAACAGCAGAACAAGGACCAGCAGAACAAGGATCAGCAGAACAAGGATCAGCAGAACAAGGATCAGCAGAACAAGGATCAGCAGAATACTCCGGGCAGTCAGGACAAGAACAAGCAGGACGAAATGAAAAACACGCCTCTTCCCTCCTCTCCGGAAAAAGACAATCTACCTGAAGCTCCCGCTTCTTCCACTTCTCAGCCTCAGCCCACTGGGAAAGACGGCAAACCCGTCCCTGTAGCCGCGCAAAAGGAAAGCAAGGAAGCAAAAGAACGGCGGGAAGCCCGGGCCATCCTGATGGAACGACGGGACATTGAACCCGGCTGCCCCGTGCCCCAACGCTCTCCCGACTATCCGCCGGACAAGGACTATTAACCTCATCCCTGGTCCGTCAATACCACTACAACAACTTTTCAAACACATCCGCAACATGATGAAAAAATTGATCGCCCTCCTCCCCCTTCTCTTCTGCATGACCTTTACGGCTATGGCGGAAGTCGTCACCACATGGCTTTCTGACGCCGTCGTGCCGGGCGAACAAACCCGTCTCTTCATCATCCTGACAGACGGCAGCATCGCCCGCCAGGACCCGCTTCCCAGGGTAAAGGGCGCCAGCATGCACTGGATCAGCCAGGGCAACTACATCCGCTGGCCGGGCTCTCCCAACCAGTCCGCCTTCCTGATGGCCATTGAGATTACCCCGGATGAAGCGGGCACCGTGCAAATTCCCTCCCTGACCCTGAAAACGAACAATGGCCGCACTTACACTACGCCCCCCCAGACGCTGACAGTTTACCCGTACAGTGCCATCAAATGGAACACGCTGAACATGAACGGCACTACCGTTCCATATGGTATGCTGTGGCATGTGGACAACCAGAAACCATACGTTCACCAGCCGGACCGCTGCGAACTGAAAATCTACGCTCCGGAAAATATCCTGGAATACACCATCCCTACTATTACTACATCCAACTTGGCGGCATGGCGTTTTGAACCTACTCTGGTGGAACTGCTCCGGGGCCAGCCTCGCGGCTCCGTACTCTACCGGGGCGTCAACTGGAATGTCATGACCTTTCAGAGCGCCTTCTTCCCGCTGCGCGCCGGAGAAGTAAAGGCATCCGGCACAGTCACGGCCCGCGCCATCCTACCGGAAGCGGACCCGCTCATCGCCAGTTTCAGCCGCATGGAAATGCTGGTGGAAATGGCCATACCGGAAGTGAAAATCACCGCGCAGGAATTGCCTGAAGGCGCCCCCGCCTCCTTCACCAATGCCGTAGGCAACTTCCGCATCTCCGCCAGTACGGACGCAAGAGATCTCAGCGCCAACGAACCCATCACCGTTAAAATCAAGGTGGAAGGCTCAGGCAACATCCACAGTATCAACTGTCCTTCGCTGACGGATGCCTCCAACTGGAAACTCTACCCTCCCAACAAGCTGGATCCCAGCCAGAACACGCGCACTACACAGGGAACCGTGGAATTCCAGCAAATGCTGCGCCCCATCGCCCAGACGGACGCCATCCCGTCCTTCGAACTCACCTTCTTTGACCCCAGCACGCAGCAATACAAAACCGTAACCACTGCCCCCATTCCACTGGAATGGAAAGCCTCTGCCATCACGGGAACCGCCGCCGGAACGGGAGCGCCCGCTACGCCTCCGCCGGCAGGAACCATTCCGGTGGCGGAAATGACGGACATCTACGGCATGGCGCCCGCCGTCATCATGAACACCCTCACTTCCCCGGCCCACTGGGGATGGTACTTCCTGGCGTACATCCCCGCCGTAATCTTGCTCGGCATGGCCCTGATCCGCTACATCCGGAAAGTGCAGAAGGAAAGTTTCACGGCCAGGGAACGCATGCGCTCCTTCAAAAAGCTTGCCTCCACCCCGCGCCAGGCAAGCTCCACGGAATTTCTGCGCGCCGCCGGTAACTTCATAGAAAGCTACATCCCGCCGTCCAAACAAAATGAAGAAATGAAAACGATCCTTCAACTCCGGGACGACAGAGCCTTCCAACCTTCCGGCACCGCGGACGAACTGCCCCATGCGGAACGCCAGAACATACTGCAATCCATAAAAAAAACCATCGCCAAGCTTCCCCTGCTGCTGCTCGGCGCCATTCTGGCCGCCTCCCTCTCCGCAATGTCCGGATATGCCGCTGAAACGGATGAAACAGGCATCCGGGCCTATGAACAGGGCGAATACACAAAAGCCATTGACTACTTCAATAAACAAAGCGAAAATCCGAACCTCTCCAAATCGGCCCGCGCCTACGCCTGCTTTGGCACCGGTAACTCCTACTACCGCCTCAACAAACCCGGCCTGGCCGCGCTCAACTACCGCCGCGCCCTGGAGCTCTCCCCGTACTTCACGGAAGCGAAAAGCAACCTCCAATTCATCGAACGCAAAGAAGGGGCCATCCTTCCTCCGGACACCACGGAAAACCAGTGGCTCACCTACATCAGCCATGATGCGCTGGTACCCATAGCCATCCTCTCCGGAGCCGTCATGCTCACCTTCCTGGCCCTCCTTACTGTCTCCCGCAGGCACGGCGTCCTGCTAACCATCCTGGCCACCCTCAGCGGTCTGGTTACCGTAGCCGCCGTCATGAACTACATCATGTACCCGGAAACGCCGGAATCCATCCCGCCGGACCGCCTGCTCGTGGTCACGAAAAAAACGCCTGCCCGCCATGCCGCGGACATGGGCAGTCCCGCCCTCATGACCCTCCCGGAATCCACGCCGCTCATCCTGCGAGCGGAACGCGGCTCCTGGTACTACGCCAGCACCTTCCAGAACACTCCCGTCTGGATCCCCAAGACGGACGCCCAGCCGCTATAGCCCTTTCCCGGCACAATAGGAACAATCTCCTTCTCCGGAATATCACGGACATTCGTGCAGAGAACAAGTAACAAACACCCCTCCAACAAACATGGAAATGGAACAACAATTCTGCCAGAGCTGCGGCATGCCCGTAAACGACTCCACCTTCGGAAAAGAAGCGGACGGAAGCAGCAACGAGGACTACTGCCACTACTGCTATGCAGAGGGCCGTTTCACCCGGGACTGCACCATGGATGAAATGATCGAGCACAACCTGGAATACCTTGATGAATTCAACAAGGACTCGGAAAAGAAATATACCGTGGAAGAAGCCCGGTCCGGCATGAAGCAATTCTTCCCGCACCTCAAAAGATGGAAGCAATAACGGGATAACCCCTTGTCTTCACAGGGCAAACTATCTCATACAAACAGCTGCCGAAGGCAGGAAGCCTGATAAAAATATCAGGAATACCTGTGGAATGGCTGACGGGAAATCATGATCCATAAGGGGATAACATGGAAGACTAACCGGCCTTAGATCATCCGGGCCTGTCCCACCTGTCTTAACCGACACAAAAAAGCCGCCAGAAAAAATCTGGCGGCTTTTTAGCATCGTGAAATGTTGAAGCATAACCGTTGCTCCTGCATTCTACAGTGTATATGAAAAAGCATTCTGCTCGAATTATGAACAATCCATATAATCATGCACCCGTGAGGGTGCGACAGAATGGTTTCTGCGTGTTCATGTGAGAGACCTTGTTTCAATCCACGCACCCGTGAGGGTGCGACCACGGTTTTGCCGTCGTCCGTGATGTACACCGGGGTTTCAATCCACGCACCCGTGAGGGTGCGACCACCTTGAAAAAGCTTGCCAAGCGGAAAAACAAGGTTTCAATCCACGCACCCGTGAGGGTGCGACCGATGATTTTATAGAGGACTTTTGCGTAACGGGAGTTTCAATCCACGCACCCATGAGGGTGCGACTTTTCACTAACGGGCATTGTAGAATGGCGAGATGTTTCAATCCACGCACCCGTGAGGGTGCGACGCGCGACGGGCAAGGCCTCCCCGCGGTAGCGACCGTTTCAATCCACGCACCCGTGAGGGTGCGACTTCGCAAAAGAGGGGCAAAAAATGTTTTATGAACGGTTTCAATCCACGCACCCGTGAGGGTGCGACCGTCAAATCCATACCAGTGGTCACTCGTCAGAGGGTTTCAATCCACGCACCCGTGAGGGTGCGACTGATGGACGACAGGGGAACCGTGGAGTATCTCGACGTTTCAATCCACGCACCCGTGAGGGTGCGACATGGAATAACAACCGCTGGGTGCTTCCGGACTGCGTTTCAATCCACGCACCCGTGAGGGTGCGACCCTCGAGGTGGTGGATGACCTCTCCAATAAAGAGTTTCAATCCACGCACCCGTGAGGGTGCGAC
>OHPB01000715.1_pt1 | contig 20858 bp, 17 predicted proteins | sample 1577621 | NCBI WGS metagenome assembly OHPB01 (sample SAMEA3879577, study PRJEB24766) | human gut metagenome | biome: human-associated habitat; feature: feces | place: USA | collected 1985/1987 | reverse complement strand
CCGCGCAAAGGCGAGGTCAACGGCGTGGACTACTACTTTATCAGCGACGAGGAATATGACAGGCTGAAAACCGAGGACGCTTTTTACGAATATGTGGATTCCCAGTACGGCAGCCGCTACGGTACGCTGCGTTCGGAAGTGGACAGTTTTATCAACGTCGGCGAAGACGTGTTGTTTGATCTGGACTGGATGGGCGCCCGGCAGATGAAGGAAAAGGCCGGCGCCGACGCGGTCACGATTTATCTGCTGCCGCCGTCGATCCGCGAAGTGCGCCGCCGGCTTGAGGGCAGAGGTACCGACAGCCGCGAAGTGATCGAAAAACGGATGGATCTGGTGCTGGAAAAAATCAGTCACTGGAACGAATTTGACTATGTGGTGGTCAATGAAGAACTGGAAGACACGGTGGAAAAAATTCGGCGCATCATTTCCGGCGAAAGAATGAAGCGTGTCCGTCAGTTAAACGGCCTCAAAACCGTGGTGGACGCGCTGGTCAAAGAAGCCGAAGAAATGAAGGCGGAATAAACTTTGCTTGCAAAATAAGCGGAATATGAGTATGCTGAGCCCGGTTTTTTAATTGTGGAAACGTAAAAGATGAAGCCGACTTCTATTTTGGGACGATATCTGATCAAACAGATTCTGATTAATTTCATTGCCGTGCTGCTGATGGTAACCGGCGTGATCCTGATGTTTGAGATCATCGAACTGCTGCGGCGTACCGCCGACCGGCCGGACGTGGATATGATTTTTGTCATGAAGATGGCTTTTTCCAAGATGCCGCGTACGTTTGAAATGGTGTTCCCTTTTATTATGATGATCGCGGCGATGGTCACTTTCTGGAAAGTCAGCCGCAGCAACGAGTTCGTGATTATCCGCGCTGCCGGCGTTTCAATCTGGGGATTTCTGACGCCTCTGCTGGCGGCGGTGTTTATGGTCGGCATCATCAACATTACCGTCATCAATCCGATTTCCGCCTATCTTTACGAGGTTTACGAAACGCTTGATTACCGCTTCAAAACCAAGAACCCGAAAGCGGTTCTGTTTTCCAACAAGGGTCTGTGGATCAGAGAAGCGGTGGACGACAACACTTTTCTGGTGCTGGAAGCCAAATCCGTCCGTCAGGAGGGAGACGTACTGCTGCTCAGAACCGTCAGCGTTTTGGAAATGGACCGGCAGTCACAGCTGATGAAACGGGTGGAAGCCTATGCCGCGGAACTGAAGGGCGACAAGTTTGAGCTGAAAGACGTCAGAATATACGAAGCCGGCCAGCCGGTGGAAAAAATCAACAACATTGATTATAAGACTACGCTGACGATTGACCGGATCAAGGAAAACTTTATTGATCCGGAAGCAATTTCGTTCTGGAATCTGCCCGATACCATTCATTTTTACGAAATGTCCGGGTTCTCGGCGCTGCGGCATCAGATGCGCTATATGTCGCTGTGGAATTCTCCCTTCCTGCTGTGCGCGATGCTGCTGGTGGCGGCGGTGTTTGCGCTGCGTCCCAATAACCGGCGGGGCGGGGTGATGTTTCTTATCGTCGGCGGCATTTCAACCGGTTTTCTGGTCTATTTCCTTTCTCAGGTAATTTATGCTTTCGGCATCAACGGTTATATTCCGCCGATACTGGCGGTGTGGACGCCGACACTGATCGTGATGATGGTGAGCGTTTCGGCGCTGCTGCATCTTGAAGACGGATAATTTGTTTACCGGCGGAGGGTACCGTGTTTTACGATGATATTTTTAAGAACAAAGTGCCGCTTCGGGATAAGTTTCCGGCTTTCGGTTTTTGTTTGGAAAATGGTGTTTACGTATACAGCTGCGGTATTGTGGAAAATCAGTTTACGCTGACGGTTCGCGTTATGCCGGACGGCAAAGTTGAAAGCAAGGTCACGGATCCTGATACGGGAGATGAATACGTACTGCACCTGGCGGATGAGGCGGTCGGAAGTTTTGTCGGAAAAGTCCGCTCGGATTGCCGCCGGGTTTTGCAGGCGGTTGCCGACAGCTGTTTTGCCGCCCGGATTTTCAAGAGCGAATATGCCGCGCGGGTTATTGAATACGTCAGGGAAAAATATCAGAACGATTTTGAATATTTATGGCAGAAATTTCCCAACAATGCCGTTGTCCGCCGCTCGGACAATCGGAAATGGTATGCCGCACTTTTAACCGTCCGGAAGAGTAAAATCGGTTTGCCGGGTGATGACGAAATTGAAATTATAGATTTGCGGATGCGGCCGGAAGAAATTGAAAAGCGGGTTGACGGCAAAAAATATTTTGCAGGCTACCATATGAACAAGAAACACTGGATTACGCTTTGTTTGGACGGATCCGCGGAATTGTCCGAAATACTCGGGCGTATTGATGAAAGTTATGTCCTGGCCGATAAATAAATTGGCAGGGAAAAAGACTTGTCGGTCGGCAGGATATGTTGCAGCTGCAGGCGGACTTTACATAAGACGAAAAAAATCGTCATATTGCCGATGAAGCAATATGACGAATGAAACCCGAAAAAATCAGTGAAATAATAGGTTCAATTTTTCCAGAATCACTTCAGGCTCTGTGTTATCGTAAAACTGAGCGTTTCCCACAGAAGGCTGATGAAAACAGTTGTAAAGCCAATTTCTGTATCTGTTGTTCTCACAGAATACGACAACTTTATTATTTTTGCTGACGGCTATCAGTATTATCTTTCCGTGGTCAATTCCCAGTTTGTCTGATATGTAGGGTCTGAGGCTGTAAACAACCTCTAAGGCAAATTGTTCTGTATTCCGGTAAACTTTGGGAACCCTTGCTATTGTATATTGCCTGCTAAAATCGAAGGCAATATTCATTTTTTCAATTTCTTTTTTGGATATCATAATCTTAAAAGTTTGAGCGATACAATAATTTGTTTTGCCTTATCTCTTTAGGATAAGAGGAGCGTCAAATTTTGCAAATCCGATCCTGTTTTCGAGAAAGATTTGTCCGTCTTGGAGTTTTGAGCATACGGGAAGACCTTCTTCAGAACTGCACCAGAACTGAAATTTGCCCAGCGGTTCGTCTCCGGCCTTCACACGTAAGGCAGAAACGTCCTGCCAGTTATCCAATAATGTTAAAACGTCATCGGGAGTCAGTAATTTTCCGCCCAGTCGCCGAATATACCCGTTGAGAACAGGGGGATTGACATTATATTGTACCCGGCTGTGAATGACTAAATCAGGACTGACGCGATAACCGATAATTCGGCCGTTTTCAGGTAAAAAATCGGTACTTTCAACCAGATTTTCATAAACATAGCGGGGTTGAACATAATCATCTGCTTTTGCAGGTAATTTGCCGTTCCAGCGAGGTTCACCCGCAGACCCTTTGTACACCCCGGGTTGCCCGGACAGTTCCTTTTTGGTTCTGTTGCCATAATATATTGCCATAATAACGGCAAAACAGAACAAAAAGGCAAAGATCCCAACTAAGATAAGAGCTGTAGTGCTTTCTTCCATAATTATACCGGAATATTTTAAGAGGCTTTTTTGACCGGATCCTCTGGATTAAACATAATTATAACTTATCATCGGCAGATTAAGACTCTGTTCGTAAAAAGTCAATAAGCTTTAAAAACGGTAAAATATTTAATAGGAAATCCTGATCGATACCGGCGGAAACAGGTTGTTTTTTATGTGGCAAAACATATAGGTTTTAAGATATTCTCTGGTTTGATTAATTGTTTCCAAAATTTGAGCCCTGTTTTTTTATCGGATTTGAGTTTTTTAGATTTTGCCGTTAGTTTCCGTGGGAGATAATGTTGATAAGGCTATTGATAAGGTATTGAATTTTAGTCAAAATTCTTTTGCAATTTTCAAAAGTTCGCAAATTGAAGAAAAACGGTGTATTTTAAATATCGTTTTTGCGAACTTTTTTATGGATGGAAAAAATCCTGAAATATCAATGAGAAAAAACTTCAAGCTCCTATCAAAAATAGGAGCTTGTGAAGATTGGTGCACCAGAGTTGATGAATTGCTGAACTCTATTGTTGATGAAAGTATTGATATAAAAGAATGGAAAAATGAAAACTCAACGGAGGGCAGACAATGACATAACACAATGAAGATGCCTGTTATGGTGGCTTTAAATAACTGTAATACAAAAACAATTAAATGAATAACGAACTTTTAAGGAGAAAAATAATGGAAAATCTAAACACTAAAATCTTAAACAAAGGAGAAAAGAAGATGTCTAATAAAACGCAGGTGTGGGTGATTGATTGGATTGAAACTGAAACAAATAAAATTGATGTTTCAGCCAAAGAGGAAAAGAAGGAAAACGTCTCAAAAGTAGGACGTTTCATAAGGGATTGGATTGCAAGTGAAACAAATCTTTCTGCTTCAAATTAAATTATTTTGAGTAATTTGCCTTAATAAATGCGACTCTTTGCGTGATTTTTGCGGAGAATCGCGCTTAATTCTGTTATTTTTACTTTTAAATCTAAACTTTACCGATAGGGAAATTTTTAACTCAAAAGATATTCAAAAACTCCAAAATTTACCGATAAGGAAATTTATAAAATTTTTATTCTATTTTAGAAAATCTCCAATATTTGATATTTTCTAAAATGGAAACAACAAAAATTCCGACTATTTTAGCATTGGGTGATAAATTAGTCGGGATTTATGAAGCAAATGGACTTTTAGAAATCTAAACTGTTCATATCTAATAAGAAATCTTTTAAGCCGATGAAACCAATTCCATTATCATCGTGGTAGGGTTTGATATTGTCTTTAACGATAATGATTTTCTTAAACGAATCGGCAATTTTAAGTAACGGTCTTTCTTCTTGGGCTTTCTTTTCTTCGGTAGGCATTATCAGAACCGACTGAATGTAATATTTTTTGCTGCCTTTACTTGCTACAAAATCAACTTCAATCTTTTTCTCTGTATATCCTGTTCTATTTTTTTCTAAAATTCCGATTTCACCAACATCTACTTCATAGCCCCTGATATTCAGTTCATTATAGATGATATTTTCCATAATGTGAGTTTCTTCCTGTTGGCGAAAATTGAGTCTGGCATTTCGCAACCCAATATCGGTGAAATAGTATTTTGATGGTGTGCTGATATATTTTTTACCTTTTATATCATATCGTAAGACTTTGTTGATAATGAACGAATCCTGCAAGTAGTCCAAATACTGCTTAATTGTGGGAAGAGAAATACCAATATGTTTCACACTGTTAAAAGTGCTTACTAATTTTTGAGGATTAGTTAAACAGCCAATTCCAGAAGCAAGGACATTTATCAATTCTTCCAGTTCATCATTGTTTTTAATTTTATTTCGTTCTTCAATATCTCTGATATAGGTTTCTTTGAATAAATCTTGTAAATATTTGGCTTTTTCTTCATCTGTTTTTTTTGATAATATTAAAGGCATTCCACCATATGTATAATATTCTCGCCAAGCATCGCTCCAATCTCCACCAATAACTGAATAGAATTCGGCAAAACTGAATGGATAGACTCTGATTTCATCTCCTCTACCACGGAATTCTGTGACAACATCAGAAGAAAGGAATTTTGAATTGCTGCCTGTTACATAAACATCTAAATTTTTAATATGCAGAAATCCATTTAAAACATCTTCAAAACTATCCATCATTTGCACTTCATCAAGCAACAGATAATACATTTCATCATCTTTTATGCTGGATTTGACATACTGATAGCAATTATCAGGATTGCGATATTGTTTTTTTTCATAATCATCAAGAGCGATATGGATAATATGGTCTTCTTTAACACCTTCTGCCAACAAGTGCTTTCTGAATAATTCGGAAAGCAGATAAGATTTGCCACATCTTCTGATGCCGCTGATAATTTTAATCAGTCCATTGTGTTTATGGGATATTAATTGGTTTAAATAATATTCTCTTTTGACTTCCATATCATCCTCTCATTTTAGAAAATTACCAATATTAGACATTTTCTAAAATAGAATATAGCATCAGAAGATGTAAAAATCAATTTCTATTTTAGATTTTTACCAATATTAGTTTTTTTCTAAAATTGGTATTGAGCAACAAAATAAAGTATTTGTTGACTTATTTTGAAGTGTTATCTATATTATCTATAAATCTGTGTAAATTTTAAGCAAAGAATGGTGATTATATGCTGGTGAACTTTAAGTTTAGTAATTTCAAAAGTTTTAAAGACGAGGCTGAATTTTCAATGGAGCCATTAACTAATAATGGTTCCATTAGCAATGCTATTGAAACTGGCTATAAAAAAGCACCTTGTGTTTATAGAACATCAGCAATTTTTGGAGCGAATGCTTCTGGTAAGTCTAATTTTATTGAAGCAATGCTTGCATTAAAGTTTTTGATAACAAAAAGTTATCGGAATTCAACTGATTCCAATATATATGGGTTAGAATATAAATTGGCTGATACACAAAATAATGCTCTTTTTGAAATTGAATTTATTAAAAACAGGAATGTATATAGATATTTTATAGAACTTAATAAAAAAGCAATTGTTAGAGAAGAAGCCTATTACAATGAATTACAAGCGGATAAAAGAGAAAAATGCTTATTCAAGAGAACTTTAACTGAATTTAACAGTCCGTGTGGCATTGATAAGAATATTGCTGAACAGACTATTAAAACGAGGCTTCTTGTTAGTGAATTGATTAATAATAGAAACACTCAAAATAAATTTATTCACGATATATATCAATGGTTTTCCAACGATATTCATATATATGTGAACGAACAATTTGAGCTGACAACGAATATTTATTCAACAGAGTCGGATGATTTGGGAGAGAAAACTAAATTTCTTAATAAAGCAGGAATTAATATTAGTAAATTGCTGTATGTAGGACAATCCTTGAAATCAATACATACAAATGAAGTCGGAAAAGATATAATTTTTGATTTTGAAGCAGAAGAATCTGCGGGAACCAAAACTCTTTTAGATTTGTCAAAAGATTTGATAGAAGTTTTAAAAGGGGGGAGGATATTGTTTGCGGATGAATTGGATAAATCCTTACATCCTCATTTGGTAAAATACTTAGTTAGCTTATTTAATAATCCAGAAACGAATCCGAAAGGAGCACAGCTTATCTTCACTTCTCACGCTCACTATTTGATGGATGGAGAGCATCTTACCAGAGACCAAATTTGGTTTGTATCCAAGGAAAATGGTTATTCCAGCGATTTATATTCTTTGAGTGATTTCAAACAAATCAAAAGAAAAAAAGGTGCTTTTTATAACGAATATATGTATGGCATCTTTGGGGCTATCCCAAATATCAATGGAGACTAAACAATGGCAAGACCTCAAAGAAATAAACAATTACGCCCCTTGCATCTGTTTATTTGTGAGGACAGTAAATCTTCAAAATACTATATGCAGGGATTAGGGAGAGCCAAAGGTATTAATATTAAAGCCGAAGAAGCAGATGGGACAAGCCCTGAAAATGTTTTAAAAAGTGCAAAAGAAAAGCAGAAACTGTTTAAAGACGAAGGAACCGTACAAATTTATTGTCTTTTTGATAAAGACGATTGTGATGATGAAAAATTTAAGAAAGCTATTCAGCAATGTAGAAAAGCAGGTTTTGTAGATGCTGTTTCTGTTCCTTGTTATGAATATTGGCTTTTATTGCATTTGAAGAAAACCAATCAGCCGTTTAGAGATGCCAAAGAATGCTGTGAAACATTCCAATCCGAATATAATAAGAAGTTTCAAACCCAGTATACAGTTAAGCAATTGAAGGCAAAAACAGATATTTTTAATGATTTGAACGATAATTTGGATTCTGCAATTGCTAATGCTGATAATTTGGAATTAGAAGAAGCTAGTTGCCCTTATACCAATATGCATAGCATTATTAAAAAACTGCTTAAACATAAAATAAAAAATTAACTTGTGATGGTAATTGCGATTATCTTATTTTTGTTCTTGTTCCTCTGTAATTCTATCAAAAATTTCATCATTTAGTTTTTGAATTGATAAGAAGTTTATAGTAAAATACACAATTGAAAATAGTAAAAGTGCACAAGCGAAAACAGAACCGTCAAGTTTTATGTAAAAGGATTTATATCTAAAATCTATAACCTCAATATATGAATAGGTTATATAAATTAATGTAGAAATAATAAAATAACTAATAAAAATATCGCGGATATTTGCAATATTCTTTCTTATTTCTTTAATATATTCTCTATTTCTTATGCCAGATAGGTTAAAACTAACAATAAGTCCTAAACCGATGGAAAACATAATGCCAGAAACATTATATAATGTTGAAATTAACCCTTCTTTTAAGGGGGTATCTAACATATAGCTAAATCCACCTGTAATAAGGATTAATAAAAAAAATCTAGTTAAATGTTTCATTCTTTTAGCTCATTTAAGAACTTAATCATCTCTTGATTGAGTTGAGGTTCAACGAGTTCTCCTGTTTCTGTTATTTCTATATCTACATTTTTAGTTTTTAAGACATCTTTTCCCTTTATTTGTTTCCCATTCTTATCTTTAAATGAAATATTGTCAATATCACTAATAGGTTTTAAGTATGCCCCATAAAGTCGCTGATATTCTTCTTCACTCATTCTTCTTGGTTTAGTAAGTTTTAGAATTAATTCTGCCGAAATAATTTGGGATAAATCTACATCATCTAAGTTTTGAGTGTCTTTGAATAAACCTTTTACAATCTCAAATAAATTTTTATCAATACGAATTGATTTATTTTCTGTTCTATTCTTTTTAAGTGTGTCTGTAAAAGGATTCTTTACTGTAATGCGTTTCAAATCGCTCAACTTGTTTTCAGGCGATGAAATAATTATAGGGGTCAGTTCAAAATCTTCTGATGATAATAAAAAGTTTACGTAAGTTTGTAATCTAGTTATGGTTTTATTTGTGGGTAAATTAGTGATTAAGTGTTTATCATCCATACAAAAATAATAATGTCCACGATAAACAGCAGCATAATTGTCGTGTTTCGTATTGACTAATTCGTCAATAGTAAAACTTTTATTTTTGAACAACTCATTTGTAATATGGGCAACATCCCCACCAGGAGTAATTCGCAACATAGTGCCAAATAAAATATTTTTTTCATTATTGGTATTATAATATGAAATTAAATCTTCTTCTTTTTTAGGGTCTTGTTGGCTTAATCTCATTCTTCTATCATTAACGACAGTATTTTCTAATTTTTCTTTTAATTTTTCAATATAATCACTTTTGTTACTTGATAATTTGGAGCATCTAATACTAAACGCTCTCAATGTTACAGATTTGTTGTTTTTTTCTTTCATAAGCTCCTCCGCCAACAAATAAACTATATAATTAGATTACATTCAAAATATATAAAAGTCTATTTAGATTATGAAATAACCACTATGAATTGATTTCCTTGCTGAAAAATTAAAAGATTTGTAATTGACTGTGCTGGCTTCTTATTTTTTTCAAAGAGGACTAAATAAAAATTATTAAATCCGACTATACCCTATTTTTACATCTTCAAAAGTGTAAAATCTAAATTGTTTTGCTTGACAATTTTACATTTGTAAAATATATTCTTGAACATAGATTTTACATTTTAAGGGTTTAGCAATGATTTTTAATTATATACGCGTTTCAACAGTTGAACAAAATACTGAACGGCAGTTACGAGATGTCGTTTGTGATAGGGTATATGAAGAAAAGGCTAGTGGTAAGGATACCAACCGCCCCCAATTGCAGGCGATGCTGTCAAATATCCGCTCTGGTGATATCATTAATATTCACGAAATGAGCCGTTTAGCTCGCAATACTCGTGATTTGTTAAATCTTGTTGAAGAAATTACCGCCAAAGGAGCAACAATTATTTTTCATAAAGAAAACTTGACATTTAAAGGAAATGAAAAACAAGACCCGTATCAGAAAATGATGATGACGATGTTGGGAGCAGTTGCAGAGCTTGAAAGGGGAATCCTTCTTGAAAGACAAAGAGAAGGTATCGCATTGGCTAAAATTAAAGGAAAATATAAAGGTGGGAAAAATAAACTTACCAATGAGCAAGTAGCAGAATTAAATACTCTTCATAAACAAGGTATGCCGATAGCTCGTATAGCCAAACAGTTTGGAATAACCCGTCCGACAGTGTATAGTTATTTGAAAAATTAAATTTTAAGAAAAATCACACAAAAAGCACAGAACTTCCATTTCCGTGCTTTTTCTTATCCTAAAAACTCAACAATTCTGTCATCTATTATAGCATCTGATTCATCAATTCTTTTAGGGATATGAATATCTGCTTTATGCCTTGTTCTACTTAAAGCAACATATAATTGACCAGATGCAAATGCACCCTTACTCATTTCTATAATAACTTTATCCAATGTCTTACCTTGTGCTTTATGAATAGTTAGAGCATACCCCAATTGCAATGGGAACTGAATAAATGACCCAATTTCTTTTTCTATAACTGTTCCAGTATCCCTATCATAATCATAGGCATAATTTTTCCATTCTTCCCTTTTAACTGGAACAACTGTGTCATTATTTAGGATTCTTACCTTAATAACATCTTCTTCTAACTCTTCAACAATACCACTTGTTCCATTTATCCATATAGGGCTGTTATTCTTATTAAATATAACTAATGCACCAACTTTTAAGGTTAATACTCTTGGTGCTGGTGCATCTTTGGCATCATCAAATGAATCTTTGGTCTGACATACATAAGTATGAACCTCTGTTGGCAAATCTCCCAATCTCTTCTGATTTATATTTTCTGCTATATTTCTATATGGTGTTATTGTTATTGCTGTATTTAAAATATTCTCATCTGTTATTTTACAAGTATTAAAATAAGCAACAGAATCCTCAATATTGATATTTTTTCTGATGTTTATTAGGTTTTCTAATAACTCTGTATCCTCTTGTCTATATACCCTTGTAAGTTCAATTTTCTTAAAATTACCATTTTTATAAGCATTGGAATCAAAAAAATATGGCATTCTATAACCATATGTCCTTTTGAATACATCATATGTATTAGATTTTATTACTGGTGGCAATTGGCATAAATCTCCGACCAATAACAATTGTAATCCACCAAATGGAGCATCTTTTTCTTTTAATTCTCTTGATAATAAGTCAATTGCATCCAACATATCAGGTCTAACCATAGATACTTCATCAATAATTAGCAAATCTGTCTTTAATAAAATTGATTTTAGTTTCTTTCTTGGGGTTTTAATTAACTCATCAAATATAAAAAAATCTGATAATGGCAAATTAAATAAGGAATGTATGGTTGAACCACCAATATTTATGGCTGCAACTGCTGTTGGGCATACAACTCTGATTCTTTTGCTTGAATATGCTTTTAAGTAGTTGATAAATGTTGATTTACCACTACCTGCTTGACCTTGAATGAAGATATTTTGGGTTGTATTCTCTATTAGGTCAAATAATTCTTGTTGGCTTTCATCTAATTTACAATCTATTGATGGTAAGGGTGTAGATACTTGTTCTATTGCTGTATTGGCAATAGGTTCTTTCTCTTTGAACTCTTTACCTAATAAATCAGATAAAAACCCGCATATATCCATATTACTTCAAATCCAGTTTAGGCAATCTTTTAACAATCTCATTGGTTGCCATACTAACTGTTATAATGGATAAAATCAAGTCAAGGATATAGCGTGGGTTATTGTGTTCTAATCCCCAATCATTCGGGTCATTGGTGATGCTGCTGTCTTTATCTGTCTTGACTTGGTATCTGTCCATAATCCATTCAATCGCCGATTTTCCATTGACCACATAATCGTATGCCTCTAATGGAATATTTTCTATGCGGATGTATGAATTATAGACGATAACAGACTTATCAACTTCCTTGCCATTTTTACCAAAGGTCAGTTTTTCTACTCGGAATTTCTCGGTTTCTGCTCCAATAACATTAACATCTGGATAAGCAGGCACAGTTTCATAGTTCAAATGTAGTTCTGCCAAATCACGACCTGCCTTGCTAAATGCCCAAAAATCAGCTGGAACATCAACAAGAGGTATTCTGGGTAGCATTTTCTTCAAATCGGCTGCAAATTGCTCACGATAATCTTTGGAGTGCAATAGACCATAGACATAGTAAAATATATCTTCTTTAACTATCTTATGACCATATCTGGCTCTGCATTGTTCTAATATAAAATCTGTAAGACCATCTCTTCTGATGTAATTTTCTTTACCTTGGTCAAATAAAGTTCCTATATTTCCTTTATTTTCCTCATAGTAATATAATGGGAAACATTGAGAGCCTGCCTCCATAATATTTAAATCTGGTATAATATTGCTAATAAAACAAGTATAATCTTTTTTAGCACTTAAACCAGATAAACAAATGCATATATTTTTATGTTCAGGGGTTGGATAAGATTTTGGTTGTTGATATACCCTTTCATTTAAATCTCTATTGAAATAAAGGTATTGTTTTGAAAATGGTCTATAAACACTTTCCACGATAGATTTTACATCAAATGTTATCGTATCCCCTCTTTTTAATTTATCAAATAAACCATCTGACCAACTTATTTTTGTAGAATCCATAGAGGCGTATTTTTTTACATCTTTGCCATATTGAGAATACAATCTTCTTTGTTCATTATAGAAATCAATAGTTGTTTTTATGTTGTTTTCCAGTGCTTTCTTTGATGAATTATAGCACCAAGCGTCTCTTTGGGTTTTTAAACCATTAGAATAGTAAGGAACAAATACAGTTGTAGTATTTGTCTTATCTTCCTTATCGCCAAGAGGTATAAAAGAACTAAATAAATCACTGCGTTGATTTAGCCAATCATTATGCTCATTAGGTTTTAATACCTTCCATTCTATTTTAGAATTATTGATACCCTTAAAATGTTTTAATATCTCTAATTTATCAGTTCTTTTTAGGTAATCACCAATATCATAGTAATAAATAGACGCTTTTTCATCTAGATTTTTATTAGGTTTCTTAACAAGTATTGTGATAGCAACACCAGTCATAATATCAAACACATTTTGCCCTTCTCTGGCTGATGCATCTTTGGATTTTCCTCTAATTGCTCCTCTTAAATTAAATATATGAATAGAACTAAACTCTTGTTCTAAACATTTTCTAAATCCATCCATTGAATTAGATTCTATCCAACCACTATTGGTTATAAATGCAACTATGCCTCCATTTTGATTATCTAATCTATCAGATGACCATCTAAATGCCTTTATATAACTGTCATATAAAGCATTTTTATTGGTAGCAGTTCCATTTTTAGCATAAGTTTCTTCAACTCTATTATCTAATTTGGGGTATTTTTGATTTTGAGCATTATCATTTGCAGATTTTTGTTTGGCAGAGTATGGAGGATTACCGATAATAACTCTGACTGGTAATTTCTTTTGCTCAATAACCCGTTCAGAGTTTTGTGGTAGCATATCAGAGAAAAGTTCATCTGCCTCATCAGCTTCACCTAATTGGAAAGTATCGGTTAGGCAGATACCGTTAAACGGTTTGTATCCGTTCTCCTGACCTACCGCATCGTGATAAGCATTTTCAATATTGATAGAGGCGATGTAATATGCGAGCAATACTATTTCGTTAGCGTGGAGTTCCTTTGCATATTTACGAGGAAGTGCTTCTTTATCAATTAAACCTGTTTGTATCAATCTGGTAATGAATGTTCCCGTGCCTGTGAATGGGTCAAGAATATGGACATTCTCGTCCGAAAGATTGCGATTGAACTCTTTTTTCAAAACTTTTGCTACCGAATGATTGATAAAATCAACGACTTCAACAGGTGTATAAACAATGCCTAATTGTTCAACCACCTTTGGAAATGCTGTTTTGAAGAACTTGTCATATAATTCAACTATAATCTTTTGCTTACCTTCTGTATTATCAATGCCTTCAACCCTTTCTTTTACTGATTCATAGAATTTATTTAAGGTTTCAGCATCTTTATCCATTGCTTGTTCTTCAAGCAAATCAATCATTTTCTGCAAAGATTTAGATACGGCATTATTCTGCACAAATGAATAATTCTCAAATAATGCCTCAAATACAGGTTGGGTTATCAGATGTTGAGCCAACATCTGTATAACCTCATCTTTTGACACAGATGGGTTAATATTCTTTTGCAAACCCTTCAATAAACTCTCAAATGCTTTTTTATGCTTGCCATCTGTTGCGATAAGTAAGTTAATTCTCTCAATATATCTTTGTGCAATCTGTGCAACATCTTGCGCCCATTGAACCCAATATCTCTTGTTGCCGACCTTTTGCACCATTTTGGCATAAATGGCATTTTGCAATTGGTCTATCTCTGGTAATGGCAAAGATAATTGTGTTTCTTCTGGTGTTGAGCTTCTTGTATCATCATCAGAATCTGTTGCTCTGCTACCAATTCCACCAACAATAATCTTGTTATTCTTCTTTTTATTTAAATCAATTTTATTGATTTCTGCATTAAATCTGTCATCGTGTGCTCTTAACGCATTGAGAACAGTCCAAACAACCTTATATCTCTCATTATCATCTAATGCTTCTTCTGGCTTTACGCCTGATGGAACAACAATAGGAATAATTATATAGCCATATTTTTTATTAGGGGCTGTTCTCATAACTCTGCCAACGGATTGCACCACATCAACTTGGCTATTTTTGGCAGATAAAAACATAACCGCATCAAGCGATGGAACATCAACACCTTCGGATAAACACTTAACATTGGTCAATATATGACATTCATTGCTGTCTTTTGGAGTATTTTTCAACCAAGATAGTAGCTCATCTCTTTGGCTTGCTCCTATTGTTCCATCAATATGCTTGGCTTCAACCCCAACTAATTGGCTTCTTTCTTCTTGGGTTAAACTGTCATAATAGGCATCTTTATGATTATTAAACATTCCACTGATTTTTTGTGAAACCTTAATATTTTGGCAGAATGCAACTGCTTTTGTCATAGGTGATTTATCATCATTAAATGCTTCATCAGTAGATAAAACCCTTTTAGATAAAGCATTTATACAACCAATCAGCTTACTAATATCATCGGTATTGATTTCATTGCTCTTGTCTGAAATAACATTTTGCAAAGCTGTTGGTATTTGTTCTTCTTTCAAGGTTAATATCAACACCTTATAATCTGCCAATAAATTTTTAGATACAGCCTCACCAAATCCAATTCTATACATTTCTTGTCCATAGATATTTTCATCATCCATTGAACACAATATTGCATCATTGGCTTGTGCTTTTTGTTTGCTGGCATCTGTATATAATCTTGGGGTAGCTGTCATATACATTCTTTTTTTGGCAACAATGCAATCATTACTATGAACCTTGGTAAACGCTGCTTCTTCTTTATCTCTTAATATAACCCCAGTCGTCCTATGGGCTTCATCACAAATTACCAAATCAAATATACAAGAATCCTTTTCTCTTTTGTTTATGCCTTCTTGGGCTTGGGAAATCACATCAATTGATTGATATGTGGAGAATACAACAATCATTCCCTCTGTATGCTGTTGCTTGGCTAATTCATATTGACGGATGATATTGGGAACATTGGTTGATGCTGGTAAAGCCAAATCTACCACACTCATATCATCATTATCTGTTTTTTTGGTAATTGCAGGGTCTGAACAAATGCAAATCGGATAAATTGGCTTTTCTGCTTCTGTACACCATTCTCTCAAAGTCTGTCCTAATAAAGCTATTGAGGGAACTAAAAATAGCACTAATCCCTTATTATTTGTCTCTTTCTCGGCAATTTTTAATGATGTATATGTTTTACCACAGCCACAAGCCATTATTAACTTGCCTCTGTCATTATTCTTAAAATGCTCATTTACATTGGAAATTGCTTTATTCTGGTGCTCTCTTGGGGTTTTCTTTTGTTTTCTTGCGGATTTGCCTTCTTCTCCATTTACCAACTTATCCCAATCAACATTGGAGTTTTCCAAATCTGTTAAACTTATTCTAATAAGCGGGGGATTCTGATTCTTTATGGTGTTTTCTGCTTCACTGTTCCAGTTATTGGTTGTGGAAATCCATAATCTTTGGCTAAATTGAACAGTTTCCATATTCTCATTGAGAAAACTCTTGCTTGATGTGGATAAGAAACTATCTACACCTGCTTTATCAATTCTTGCACTTTCATCATAACATTTACATTGAATAGCCCAATAATCACCTTCAACTGTCTGTGCAACCAAATCAATTCCAGTATCTTTACCACTGAAATTTTTTCTATACGGAAACTCATTCCATAGCCATATCTGCTTAAATCTTCCTTCATATGTTGGTTCTGACAACATATACTTCTTCATCAATAGTTCAAATCTTGCACCTTTATCTCTTTCAGAGAATGCTTCTCTTCTAAACTTTTCTAATACATCACTGAATGATAATATTGGTGTTGTCATTAAACTCTCCATAAATGCCCTTTTATGGAGAGTTAAAAACAACACATTTATGTCACTTCATATGAACTCCAATAAATTCAATAATTCTGTGGGTTTAGTATCCTTTTTTATTTAAATTTTAAGATTTAGTTCTTATGATTTTGCTATATAATCTAAAAGGGCGTCTATTTTATATATCTTTGATAAATAAACATAGTATTTATCAAAGGATTAGATAATGAATTTTGCTTACATCAGGGTCAGTTCTGACCAACAAAATTGTGCCAATCAGAGATTTGAGTTAGAATGTTATGCGGCTAAACACAATATAAAAATCAATGAATATATAGAAGAAACAATATCTTCAAGGAAACCCTTAAAGGATAGAAAATTAGGTAAATTATTAGATAAACTTAATAAAAATGATGTTATCATAACAACTGAAATTTCTCGTCTTGGTAGGAATATGCTTGAAGTGATGGGTATTCTTCAACAATGTTTGGAAAAAGAATGCACTATCATCACAGTGAAAGAAAGTTATAAACTTGGTAATGACCTGAACAGTAAGATTATGCTATTTTGCTTTTCTATGGTAGCAGAAATTGAGAGACAACTCATCTCCCAACGAACCAAAGAATGCTTAAAAAGGTTGAAAAATGAGGGCAAGCACCTCGGCAGACCATACGGCTTTACTTACAAAAAGCTTAAAAAGAAACATAACAAGATTGTTGAATTATTGGAAAAAGGTATCAGCAAGGCTGAAATCGCTCGTCTGATGGGCTGCACTTGGACGACACTACATAGGTATATTCAGGAGCACAAACTAAAACCAGAGTAGGACTCTGGTTTTATCACATATATGTTAAATTAATATCTTTGAAAATCTTTTAAAACTTCCATCGTATTTGATATTTTTGTTATTTCGGCAATATCAAAAACATCAAATTCATAAGATGAACAGGTTGCTCCAAGTTGAGCATTGAAAAAACGAAGAACTGCCATATTATAGAGCTGTGAATTAAATGTAGCAATCATCAATGGTGTAACTCCCAAATTATCAGAAATATTAGGATTTGCACTATTTTCCAACAAATACTCCATCATTTTACGATTGTTTCTTTTGACTGCCATCATCAAAGCTGTTTCACCAAAATCATTCGGTCTGTTAACATCACAGCCCATTTCTATCAATCTGTCAATCACAACTGTTTTCTCAAAATTGGTAATATTCGGATTAACCACTATCATCATTAATGGTGTATATCCATCAAGATGCTTATACTTCATTGTCGTTCTATCTGTAATTTTTAGTAACTTTGTATAATCAGTAGATGTTAAAAAATGCATCAAAAATGGCTCTACATCAAAAAGCAGTTCAAACTGCTTTAAAGTTTCATATTTGGGAATTTCTTTCAAATGTTTCACCAATTCAGCCAATTCTCGTTCCTCTCTCATATAATGAGGCAGAGGTTTAGAGGAATTTAGTATGAAATCTATTTTATCTATTAGTTCTTCAAAATTTATATCTTCTCTCATCATTAGTCCTTTAATGCCATATCATAGAGTGTTTGAGATAACTTTTTCTGCCAGTGTGGAAGTTGCTTATGTCTGTTCAAATTCACAAACAAAGCCCATCCTGATGCTATACTTGGCTGTTTATCCTGATAAACTAATGAGCCAATGTAATTGGAGCATTTATTCAAATATCGGCTGCTGAAAGCTCTTCGGCTTTTTATTTTTTGTTCTTGTAATAACTCATCTGCGATGTCCAAAAACATCTCCAAATATTGATTTTTCTTATTGTTATTCATCAAATCTCCTTGATTTCTGATATAGATATTTATCAATTTTATGCAGGTATTGTTGAATCAAATAACTCCGAACAGATATAAGTAGGAGTTTCAATCCTTTGTTTGCTGATGAATTTATCTTTATTGGTTGGAAATGGAGAAGTATAATTATGCCAGCCATCAATATCATAGACCTTCTTTATCTTGTATGATGCTCTGATATACAGAGATTTAAACATTCTTATAATATACCCCACAAACAAAGCCAATTCTTCTATATTATATTGGTATATAGTAATATGAATATGATTAATGCCATTAGATTGTTTTTCTATAATCCCTTGAAATGGGACTTGAATATGTTTTAATTTTTTCCATTTTGAACCATACCGCCAATGATAATAATGAGATAAAATTGATTTGAAATCTTTTTCCAATTTTACTGTATCTACAAAATTATTTGGGTTTAATGTAAGTGCAAATAATCCATTGGGAGTATTTTGTGTTTGTTTTTTATCCAAATTCATATCTATCCAAAGGGATTTTAATTGTTTAATGATATTGGGTGCTTCTTGTGTTATTCGGTTTTTAAATATTATTTCAGTCATTTTTGTCCTCATAGTAATTTAAATATAGTTAGATTTATGGCTAACTTTTAGCCATTTTGGTATTTCTCTGAATTGTGATATAAATATTGGGGAAAGTAGTTATTTAACATTCTTTCCCATTTTTAATGCTCGTCTAATGCTTTTCTATTGCTTGTCTATATCAGCAAAAACAGGGGAATTCCATACCTGTTCAAACTTCAATAGTGATGATGAAGTTTGAAGTCATCACTACCTTTTGCTGATAAAAAATAATATCACATCTGGTTTTATGAATGCAAAAATATTTTTGATAAACTTATTTATCAAAATACTCAAAAATTTATTTTTTTGATGTTTCCTACTAATATGCTGATTTTATTTAATAAAAAAAGTTCGCAGAAATTTGACTTTTAAAAACTTTTAATGTAGTATCTATTTTGTTCAATGAGGTGTCATTATCCTCTTTTTCTAAAAATACATATCCATATTTATATTCAGAATGCAAATATAGTTTCAACTTCCATATGGGGTAACTATGATTTGCACAAATTATCAAAATCAAAATAAAGAAACAAAAAAAGCTATTGAATCTGGTGAGGATATTTTCCAGTTGTTGTTTCTGTTACTAGAAATTGAATTACGAAAACAGGTAAATTAGGAGTATGGGTATGAAAGCTGTTATATTAGCAAGAGTTTCAACGGAGATGCAGGAAGATGGGTTTTCTCTGGATGCCCAACTGGACAGGCTGCGTAGGTATTGTGAACGACACAATCTTGATATTATTCAAGAATATAACATCACTGAAAGTTCAACCAAAGGCAAACGCCCACAGTTTAATGAAATGCTGACCTTTGTTAAAAAGCAACGGGAAAGAATAGCTGTTGTCGTTGATGCTGTTGATAGGTTACAACGCTCTTTTAAAGAAACGCCTATTTTAAATGACTTGATTGAACAAGGAAAAATAGAACTGCACTTTTTGCGGGAGGCGATGGTTGTTAATGATAGAACCAAGAACACTCAAAAAGTGATGTGGGATATGTGTGTATTGATGGCAAAAGCTTATGTAGGAGCTCTTGCGGATAATGTTAAAAGAGCAGAAGAAAAAATGCTTAAAGAGGGGCTTCTTGCTGGACCAGCACCGATAGGCTATTTGAATACCAGAGATGAGAATGGAAAGAAGACCATTATCATAGACCCAGACCGAGGACATTTTATCAAAAAACTGTTTGAAGAATATTCCACAGGGCTTTTCTCTATGGACGAATTGGTTAAAAAATCAAAAAGTTGGGGATTGCGGAATAAAACTACTGCTCATAACCCAATTTCAAAATCCCAATTTGCGAATATTTTGCAGAATCCATTTTACTATGGGGTAATGTATTATAACAAAGAGTATCATCCCCATTGTTATGAAAAGCTCATTTCAAAGGAACTGTTTGATAAATGCACAGAAGTTCGGACGGGAAAATTTAAACGGACTTCAAAACATACCAAAGAGCCCTACATTTTTCGGGGACTAGTTCGTTGCAAACATTGCGGCTGTTTGCTTTCGCCATACACCAAGAAGGATAAGTATGTCTATTTGCGACACACCGACCTGAAAAACTGCGAACACTGCAATAATGTCAGCGAAAAGGTTTTGTTGAAGGATGTTGAAAAATCCCTTGCATCAATCCATTTTGACGATGATTTGAAGGCGGCTCTGGCTGTTCGTTTGAAAAAACAGTATGAAGCAACTCACGGCAATACCTATTATCAATTGGAAAAGAATCGGAATGAACTCGCTGATATTGAAGAAAACCAAAAGAAACTTCTGGATTTGTTGATTGCTGGAACTGTTCCTGCCGAAGTCTATCGCAGTAAAAATGCTGAATATGAAACGGCAAAAATTGAGCTTCAAGCCAAAATTGAGAAATTGCAGACCCCAGATACCTCTGTTGAACGGGCTATTGATAAGGTGTTGAATTTCAGCAAAAATTCTTTTTCAATTTTCAAAAGTTCGCAAATTGAAGAAAAACGGCGTATTTTAAATATCGTTTTTGCGAACTTTTTTATGGATGGAAAAAATCCTGAAAT
>OHPB01000694.1_pt1 | contig 21331 bp, 20 predicted proteins | sample 1577621 | NCBI WGS metagenome assembly OHPB01 (sample SAMEA3879577, study PRJEB24766) | human gut metagenome | biome: human-associated habitat; feature: feces | place: USA | collected 1985/1987 | reverse complement strand
AAACATTATTTTATTTTATTTCTAATAGCAACAATCATAAATACCTTATTAATATTACAAAATTATCTTTTCTTTGATTTTCAATATTTTATAATGACAAAATTTCCCTATATTACAAAATATTTGGTTTTCAGCAATTATCATCATTTTGAACATTTAGATTTATTATATTTAATTTTTATTACTATTTATTTTTTCTTTAGAATCAGTCTAAATATTGAATATTCAAGAATTTTTCTTAAAATAAAAAGAAAGAATTATTTAGTTTTTACTATTCCAATTTTTTTATTTATCTTAGTTTATATTTCACCAAACTTTAATATTACAATGATAGCAATCAATTGGATTATGTTTAGTTGCACAGTGACTATCTTTTTGTTCCTTATTTTATTTAAAATCATGTCAAGAAGGAGGAAAGAATGAATAAAAATATTGAAACTTTTATAAATACAATTAAAATAAATGATGATATTTGTATTGCTAATGCTTCAATTCATCAACTAGAATATACCATTATTTATATGGTAGAATTGGTTGATATTAAGAAGTTTGATTTACAAGTTAAGCCTCTCATTACTAAAGAAAGTTTTAATCATCTTAGCGATTTATTTGGAGGTCTTTGTAAAAATATTTCAGATATTTCTACCACTAATCTTGAATTTTTACTATATAGTGGAAAGATTTTGGTATTTTTTGACTCATATTTTTATTCCTTTGAATTTAGTAATAAACCAAAAAGATCTATTAGTACGAGCAAAATTGATCCAGAAGATCCTATGGCTAGCCAAGATGGCCTAATTGAAGACTTAAATGTTAATTTGACTTTAATCAAAAGAAGATTAAAAACCAGTGATTTGCGCGTTAATAAATATCAGTTAGGTCTCATTTCAAAAACAGAATGTGCAATTTTATACCTACAATCATCCTATGATAAATATAGTCTTGAACTTGTTTTGAGTAAATTACGAACCATGAAAAATGAAATTGTGACCTCAATTGATGATATTAATATTTTGTACGATAACAATTCTTTGTTACCTCAAATTTTTAATACAAGTTCACCTGAAATTATTGTTGATTCTTTAGTCAATGGAAGAATTGTCATCCTCTTAGATAATACTCAAGTAGCAACTATTTTACCTGCTAATTTGTCAACCTTTACTGTATCTAAATCGTATGTAAATACACCTAGATTTTTTTCCATTTTTAATCATATTTTGATATCACTTTTTTTCTTTTTATCACTTTTTATGATGGGCCTTTTTATTGCCATCATAAATTTTCATCCTAGTTGTCTTTCTATCCCCTTACTTGCAAATATGAAAATAACCGAAAGAGGAACAAATTGGCCAATGTTTTTTGAAGTTTTAATTGTATATTTACTTTTTGAATTTTACCGCTTTGCAACTAGTAGATCGACAAGTAATTATATTCAAAATATTATTATAATACTCGGTGGATTATTTATAGGTCAAAATGCTATTGAATCTGGCACTATTGGTGCAATTGTTCTTTTTATGACTTCAATCTCATATATTGCCGTATTTGCAGTAACAAGTAATGTGTATTTGATAACTTCAATTAACATCTTAAGATTATTTATTTTAATCATGTCTTATGCGATGGGAATTCTTGGTTTTCTACTTTCTTCGATTATTACTATTTTTTATTTATATAAACAACACAATAATTCAAATTACTATTTATACCCCTTTATACCATTTAACAAAAAAGACTTTTTAAAATTTTTTGCCCCATCTAAAACGAAAGAAACGAAGGTGACAAAATGAAAAAATTTATAATTACTTTAATTATAATTGTATCTTTTTTCCCTTTTTTCACCAAAAAAAATGATTACCAAGACATCAGCAATGTTGTCTACATTAGTAGTATTGGTCTAGACTATGATGAAAAGACCAAAGAATATACCATTTATTATTATATTTTAAATAATTTTAATTTGACAGGTGCACAACTTTCTTCAAGCAATATAGATGATTTATCCTATATGGTCAAAATCAGCGATACTAATTTTGCTAGAGCCTTTAGTTCTATTAGAAAAAAAACAAATATTGGTATTCATTATACACACTTAAAAACGGTTATTTTGTCAAATCATTTTGTAGGTCAAATTCCTATTCTTGATTTTTACAATTATATTAGAGATTTAAATCAAATATATTTGAATTTTTATTTATTTACTACCGATTCAAAAATTGAAGATTTATATAATATTCAAAATTTCTCTGATGTTTCTGCATATCATACTATTCTTATTAATCCTAATTTAATCAAAACCTATAAATTAGTAACCTTTATCGATTTTGCTAAAGAGATTTTAAAACCCAATTATACTTTTCTAATTCCTCATGTTTCTAGTGTTACTGATACTTTTTCTAAACAAGACAAAGAATACTTATCTTTAGAGATGGATGGATATAGTATTTTACAAAATGATTATTCTATTAAAACTTATATCACCAAAGAATATCAATCACTTCGTTGGTTAATCAATTTGCCTGATCAACATTTTCAAATCGATAAATATGAAATTTATCTTAAAGATGGTAAATATAAAATTAAAAACAAAAAAGATAAAATTATTATTTATTATAAATTATCCGCTGTTTTAAATCTAAATCCTGAAGACGAAAAATTAGTTGATGTTAAAGAAAAACTAGAAAAGAAAATTGCAGATGACATTATGAAACTTATTTCCCTAACAAAAGAAGATAATATAGATATTTTTAATTTAAACTATTTAATATCACCTGATTCATTATCCGATAAAAAAATTGAAGTGGAAATTAATTTAAATTTAAATTAAAAATTCGCAAATTAAACTTGCGAATTTTTTTCTTTTCTTGGAAAAATTGTAAAAGTTGCAACACTTTCTAGGTTAAAATATTTTCTTTGTTCTTTTACATCATCAATCGTTATCGCTTCTAATACTTCTATTGAATCAAATATTGTTAAATTATCAAAATCTGCTTCTACCATTGAATTTGCAATATATTCTAAAGAATTAAAACGTCTAATCGCTCTAGATAAATATAATTTTTTAAATCTCTCAAAATCTTTTATTTCAATATCATTATGTTTGATTTTATCAATGATTTCCTTTATTTTCTCTATAAAAATTTCTGGATTTTCTGAATCAACATTAATTAATAGATGTCCATATGTCAAATCATAATATAATGCATATTCAAAACTATTATTGATAATATTCCTATTCATCATCTCTTCATAATATAATGAAGACTCATCAAAATAAATATCTATTAAAATTTCCAAAGATGTAAATTTTCTCAAAAAATCTTTAGGTTGATTTTTTTCACTAGGAAACTTTAAACCAACAGAAACTTTAGGTGAAGTTACATTCATATCAATAAAGCTATTTTTCTGATTTACCGTTTCATCTTCTAAATGATATTTTCTTTCAATACTAGTAGGCTTGGGAAACTCTTTTTTTGATTGATTCTCCTTAATTAGTTTTAAAATTTCATCTTTATCAAACTTTCCAACAATAGCCAAAACCATATTACTAGGATGATAGAAAGTATTATAACATGTATAAAGCAAATCTTCATTAATTTCCTTTATGGATTCAACAGTTCCACCAATTTCATTTCTTATATTATTTTGTTTATATAGTGCTTTTAATATACCATAATATTGAATATTTTGTGGTTGATCTAAATACATTAATAATTCTTGTTCAATAATTCCTCTTTCTCTTTCAATACCATCTTTATTGAAATATGGTTTTTGAACAAAATTTAACAAAAGTTCTATATTTTCCTTGACATCTGAAGTTGTCGAAAATAAATAGGCAGTTTGATAATTAGTAGTAAAAGCATTCACATCTGCTCCTAATGAAGCAAAAATATTAGAGGCATCCGTACCATCTTCATTTTCAAATAATTTATGTTCCAAAAAATGAGCAATTCCTTCAGGAGTTTTCAAATAATCCTTTTGACCAAGTGGAATAAATTCAATATCACGTGAACCATATTTAGTAGAAAAAATAGCATATGTTTTATGAAACTCATTTTTAGGCATCAAGTAGACTTTTAAACCATTATCTAATATTTCAAGATAGTATTTTTCTTGAAGTTTTTTGTTTTCAAATATTTTCATAGTGTCCCCTCTAACATAAATATTGTATCCAGTTTTAAACTTTTAGCTGCTCTCATAATCTCATCTTTCGTAATTTTTTCAATGCTAGCAGCCTTTTCCTCTGGAGATTTTTCCTTCAAATCCGATACTTCTTTTATTATTGCTGATGCACCATATGATGGTTGATCCGCTAATTTATATTGAGCATTAATTAACATCTTTTTTGTTAATTTCATTGTATCATCATCAATTATTCCATTTTGATAATCTTCAATTATTTTATTAACTATATCTTTAAATTTAGAAAATTGATCAGCACTTATTCCAGCATGAATAACAAAAGTTCCTTTTCGTGAATTATAGTCACTGCTAATTGAATATGCTAAACTATGTTTCTCTCTAACTTCTTGAAAAAGGGTCGAATGAAAAAATCCCCCCAACATATGATTAAGTAAAAACATACCATTGTATAATTCATCATTTTCTCTAATTTCACTACGATACCCCATTAAAACAATGGATTGTTTATTTGCTTGTTTTTCAATAATCTCGTTAACTTTTTCTATTTGTTTAGTTTCCAAATCCAAAAAATTTAATTCTTCTTTTTGATAAGTGTTAAAACTAATTTTATCAAAAGCAGTTTTAACCGTATTCAAATCAATATCACCAATAACGTAAAAAACCTTCTTAGCCATCATCAATTTTTCATATTCTTCTTTTACATTATCCAATTTTACTTTTTTAGCCTCTTCATATGACGAAGCAACGGAATATTTACAAGTCTCGTTAGGATACATAATATCAACAAATTTCAATGTTGCATATTGGTTTTTATTATCATAAACTCTTTCAATATCTTCAATTAGCAATGATTTTTCTAAAGCAAAATATTCTTCATTAAAATATGGCAAATTAATAGCATCATTCAGTAAATCGACTGCTTCTTGAAATAGATTTTCTTCACAATTTTCTAAAAATTTATCATTAATAGAACGAATAATAAAATTCATATTATTTACTAATCCGATTCTACTAAAGCCTACATATAAACTCATACCATATAAATCTTCTAAATGATGACTAAATTTTTGTTCTGATGGATATTTTTGATTATATTTCATTAAAATATTTGAAAGAATTGAATTTTCAACTAATCCTTTTTTATCTAATGGTCTAAAAAAATATGCCCCAATCGTAAAAGTCTTAAATTTTTTATTTGGTATGTGATAAAGCGTATAACCATTCATTTCTATTTTATTTATTTTCATATCATTACCTCCAAAAAGGTCATTTTTATTATAACCAAAAAATTACGTAATAAACGATTTAATCAATTATTCATAAAAAACAAAAGATGTTTGATAAAATAAACCACTTGGAAAACCAAGTGGTCTTTCTATTTTGCTAAATTTAAAGCTATTTCAATCATTTGATGAAAAGCCGTTTGTCTTTGTTCAGATGTAGTTTCCTCATGAGTAACAAGCGAATCGGATATTGTTAAAATGCAAGCTGCTTCTTTTCCAAGCACCCTAGCATTATGAAATAACGCAAAAGATTCCATTTCAACACAAACACATCCTAAATCTTCATACATATGTTTTACGATGGATGGTCCTTCTCGATAAAAGATATCTGAAGAATGAATCCGTTTATATTGAGTTTTAATATTTAAATCTTTTGCAATCTGCATAATTTCTTCCGATAAAATTTGACTAGATGCTAAAATATCATTGGTTTCTCCATTTTGAGTTTTCGCAAAAGATGATTCACTATAAGCATCCTTTACAACTATAACATCAAATAACTTTAAAGAGGGATCATACGCACCTGCAGAACCAATTCTTATTATCTTTTCTACACCATAAAATTTAAAAAGTTCATATGAATATATTCCAATACTAGGCATTCCCATCCCAGAACCCATTACAGATATTTTATGGCCTTTATAAGTTCCAGTAAAACCATACATACCGCGAACTTTATTGAAACATTCAACATCATCTAAATAAGTTTTAGCAATATATTCTGCTCTAAGCGGATCACCAGGCATCAAAACAATTTTTGCTATTTTTCCTTCTTCACATACTTCTATATGCGGGGTTTTTTTCAACATTTTTCCCTCCTAATATTCATTTTTACTAGATGAATTTTCCATGATAGCTACACCACTTGATGCACCTATTCTAGTTGCTCCATTTTCTACCATTAGTTCGAGGTCATCTAAATTGCGAATGCCACCACTTGCTTTGACTCCCATATTAGGCCCTACTGTTTCTCTCATCAATCTGATGTCATTGGCAGTTGCCCCACCTGTACCAAAACCTGTTGAGGTTTTAACAAAAGTTGCTTTAGCCTTCTTGGCAGCAAGACAACAATTCATTTTTTCTTCATCATTTAAATAGCATGTTTCAATTATAACCTTGGTTGTTTTTCCTGTGCTTGCGGCAACAACCATTTTTATTTCATCTTCAATATATGTATAATCATGTTCTTTAGCCTTGCCTATGTTAATAACCATATCAATTTCATCAGCACCATTTTTGATAGCATCAATGGTTTCAAAGGCTTTTATTTCCTTCGTATTCGCACCAAGTGGAAAACCAATAACTGTACATACTAATACATCACTTCCTTCTAAACATTCTTTAGCAAGTGATACATGTACTGGATTTACACAAACACTTTTAAAATTATACTTCTTAGCTTCTTCGCAAAGTTTACGAATTTCATCACTTGTCGCAAAAGCTTTTAATAATGTATGATCAATAAATTTATTAATTTGCATATCTTCTCCTATTTTTCGATTAAATCAGTAATCTTGATGACTTCATAATTATACGTTGATAAAACTGATTTACGCATTTTTTTTATAAACTTTTTAGCCTTTAGACTACCATTTTCATTTAAATATCTAATTTTAATACCAATGGAACCATCTTTTATTTCATACATAATTTTTTCTACATATTTATAAAATATTTGAATTGGAACAAGGTTTACCAAATTTTCCTCTTCTTCAACATGAACAAAATCCAAATGTGGTGGAAAAGTAGTTGGTAAACCGACATGCCAATTGACACTAAAATATACATGGTCCTGACTATCTTTTAATATGATATAAGGGGTAGCAACAATATCATCTTTGACAACACTTGGTAGTTCGTCTATCATAGATTGATAAGTACATACTTCATTTAATAAATCTTGATCAACTGGATATTTGATTATTTCAGGATGTTCATTTAAATATTTGGCTCTTTCTTTATTCAAAATAGCAATTAATTCAAACATATTGAATTCTTTGATATTATCAATTTTATCATGATATATTGCAAATTCAAACATTTTGCATAATTCATCAATTTGTTTTAGAATCAGTCTAGTAATAAATTGAGGAATATCATCAGGAAATTCACAAAGTAAAAAGGTATTAACATAATTAGGATTTAAACGATATAAACTAGAAACTCGTGATCGCTTTGTAATGAGATAACGATATGAACAACCAAAATGAGGAATATTAAAAGTAGCAATAAATTCATCATCATTAGAAGTAATGACGGTATTCTCAAGTTTATCAAAATATTCATCAATAAGTTGGCCGAAATTCACTCTTTCTTTACTACGATCTTTGAAAAAATATATTATCATATCACAAGTCTCCTTTTTATATTTTTTACTTTTTCATTTTTAAATTATTTACCACTTCAGCACATCTTGGACAAAGTTCATCAGGATTAATTGAAGGAACAATTTGCCAACATCTGCTACAAGTATATCCATTTGCTGGCTCAATTCTAATCTTACCAGATGAATAAACTTTGCCTTCAAAATCATTTGGAGCAATTGTAAATTTATAAACAATAAAGATTTGTTTTAAATCTACTTTTACAGTCGTTAATAATTTGGCAACTTTATCGGTTGGATAAATCATTACATTAGCATTTAAACTCTTACCTATTACTTTTTCACTACGTGCTTCTTCTAATGCTTTTAATACATCATCTCTAACTTTCATTAAATCTTCATATTTAGAAAGGATTTCATCACTACCTTTAAATAAAGTTGGTTGATACATATCAACTAAATAGATGCTTTCTTCTTTTATTCCTGGCATATACTTATATACTTCTTCTGCAGTATGCGGAATGATAGGAGTGAAAAGAGTTGTTAAAGCTTTTAAAGTTTCATATAATACCGTTTGAATACTTCTTCTTGAGTTAGCTTCTGCATCATCAATATATAATATATCTTTAGTGAAATCTAAATAAAAACTAGATAACTCATTTGTCATAAAATTAAGAATGGTTCTAAATACTTCCGAAAATTCATAATTATTATAAGCATTATGAACATTTTTTACAACTTCATTTAATTTACACATCATATATTGATCAATTTCAGCCATTTTATCATAAGAAATGCTATCAGATATTGGATTAAAATCAAATAAATTTCCTAATAGAAATCTAAAAGTATTCCGAATCTTTCGATATGCTTCACTCACTTGCTTTAATAGTTCTTTACTCATCTTAAAATCAGCTTGATATTCAACACTAGCAACCCATAATCTAAAAATATCTGCTCCAAACTCATTACATGAAGCGATTGGATCAATCGTATTTCCTAATGATTTACTCATTTTGTGACCTTCGCCATCTAAAGTAAAACCATGACTTATAACTGTTTTATACGGAGCTTTTCCTGTTAATGCAACACTTGTAGTAAGACTTGAATTGAACCAACCCCGATATTGATCTGAACCCTCAAGATAAACATCTGCTTGTTCTACACCATATTTAAGTTTCAACGCTGCGTGGTGACTAGTACCTGAATCAAACCAAACATCCATAATATCATTTTCTTTAGTAAATTTACCATTAGGACTACTAGGATGAGTAAAACCCTCAGGTAACAAGTCTTTGGCTTCTCGTTCAAACCAAACGTTTGAACCATATTCTTCAAATAAATTTGCTACATGATTAATAACATGTTGATCAATAATTGGTGTTTCATCTTCCGCATAGAAAATAGGAATTGGAACACCCCAAACTCTTTGACGAGAAATGCACCAATCGTTTCTATCCTTAATCATGTTAGAAATTCTAACCTCTCCCCAAGTTGGAACCCAATTCACATTTTTAATTGCATTTAAAATATCTTCTTTAAAATTATGAATTGAAGCGAACCATTGGGATGTAGCTCGAAAAATAATTGGTTTTTTAGTGCGCCAATCATGTGGATAACTATGAATAATTTCAATTTCTTTTAGTAGTGCATTTTCTTCATTTAGTCGATTTATAATAACACGATTCGCATCCTCATAGAATAATCCCGCAAACTCACCAGCTTCTTTGGTTAAGTATCCTCTTCCATCAACTGGACACAAAATATCTAGCCCATATTTTTTTCCGACAATAAAGTCATCTTCACCATGACCAGGAGCTGTATGAACCAAACCCGTACCAGCATCAAGAGTAACATGATCACCTAAAATAACAGGAGAAATTCTATCATAAAGTGGATGTTTATATGTTATTTTCTCTAATTCTGCTCCTAACATTCTTTTTACAACGGAATAATTAGCAAAACCTAATTTTTCACACACATCATTGATTAATTCAGTAGCCATTACAAAATATCTTCCATCTGCCTCAACTACCGAATATTCAATTGTAGGAGAAACACAAATTGCTAAATTGGCAGGCATTGTCCAAGGTGTTGTGGTCCAAATTATCAATTCACAATTATTAGATAAAACGTTTTTTCCATCTACTACTTTGAATGCTACATATATTGAACTACTTTTCACATCACGATATTCAATTTCAGCCTCAGCTAAAGCAGTTTCAGATGATGGCGACCAATATACTGGTTTTAATCCTTTAAAAATCAAATTTTTGGAAGCCATAATACCAAAGCAACGTATTTGTTCTGCTTCATAATGATTATTAAGAGTAATATATGGATGCTCCCACTCGCCTAAAATTCCCAATCTTTTGAACCCAACTTTTTGAAGTTCAACTTGTTCTAAAGCATACTTTTCACAAAGATTTCTAAATTCAGCAATTGGCATTTCCTTTCTATTTATCTTTTTATTTTTAGAAAGAGCAGTTTCAATTGGAAGTCCATGTGTATCCCAACCAGGTAAATATGGTGAATAAAAACCATTCATCGTTTTATAACGAATTAAAATATCCTTTAAAATCTTATTCATTGCATGACCAACATGAATTTTTCCATTAGCATATGGAGGTCCATCATGCAAATAAAAAGGTTGCTTCCCTTCATTTTTCTTTAATACTTTTTCATAAATTTTATCTTCTTCCCATTTTTTTTGAATAGGAATCTCATTCACACCTAGATTACCTCGCATAGGAAAATCTGTTTTCGGCATTAATAATGTATCTTTATACTCTTTCATAACCTCTCCTAGTGTTTTACGCCAATTTTTATAACAAGGCGGTCTTTTTTAGTTGTCTTGACATTTTCTAAAATTATAATTCTTCCAAATTTGCGAATACTTATAATTTCACCAATATTACATTTATGTGTAATATCTTCGCATATTATATGATGAATAGAAACCATTTTATTTTCTATAATTTCTACTGCTTTATTTCTACTAATATTAAGAGTTTTTGCAATAATTGCATCTAATCTTAAACTAGCAACATTAATTATTTTAGTTGTATCATCATTTCGGTAAAAATTGCAAATGTTATCTACTTGTTTAAAGTCTATTTTTTGATTATTAATATTTGGTATATTATGGATTAGATACTTTTCAATTTCCTCACTAATAAAAAGAAAAATATTATTCTCTACAATATAAATATCACCAAAAGTATTCCGTTCAATTCCTAAACTCATAAGACTTCCAAGTACATTTCTATGGCCAATTTCCTTATAATTTTTATTATATGTAGCACCATATATTTTTATTTTATAATCAGCAAAATTAGGTTTTTCATAATCACATCTTTGAACAATTGCTCTTAGACGTTCTGCACCATCATAGCCACCTTCAAAATAGACTTTAACTCCTTTTTTTTCAAGTTGTTTTATTTGGCTTATTTCAGCTAAATCTAAAAATTTCGTTAAAACAATTTTTCCATCTAACGCTTCTTGATAATAATCATTTAGTCGATTCAACATTTTTATTCATCAATTCCAAAATCTTTAATATATTTTTTTAAAGTACCATCTTCAAAAGCTTTTCCCGTCGCAAATAATCTAGTTTCATCTCCAAGTCGATATACAGAACCATCTAAAGCATATACAACTCCTGATAAAAAAGATATCGCATGATTCACCTCACCAATACTTGCAATTTCTTCAAAATTAGCGAGTAACGGTCTATTATTGATAACAATATCTGCTAAATCCAATAATTGAGTGTTCATATCTTCATCTTTTTTGAAAGTATAATTTAACAACCGATCGAAAGCTGAACCGATTTTTCTTTCTTGTTTTTTTCGTTTTCCAAACATATTCTATCTCCTAATTTTATTTTGATAGTAGGGTACCGATTCTAATCATTGTTGCCCCATATTTAACTGCAAGTTTATAATCATTACTCATTCCCATTGACAATTCTGTACATGGAGCATAGGGAAGATTTAGCGCTTGTACTTCTAATTGTAATTCTTTCAAAGTTCTAAAACAATTTTCCAAAACTTCATCATCAAACGTATAGGTTGCAATAGTCATTAATCCTACTACTTTAATTTTTTCATATTTTGCTAAACTTTTAATAAAAGGAATAACTCTTGTTTCGTTTAGTCCTGTTTTATTAGCATTATTAGATAAATTTACTTGCACAAAACATTTTAATGGTTCTACTTTTTTTCTGGCTTTATTAATAGCATTAGCAAGATCGATTGAATCTAACGAATGAAGAAAATCAATACTATCAATAAAACTAGGCGATAATTTAGGTGGTATCTTAATAACGCCAAAATAATGCCAAGTTATCCCTAAATCTTTAAAGGCTTCATATTTTGCTAAAAAAGTATCTTTACGATTTTCTCCAATATCTTTAATTCCTGCATCAATGATTTCTTTTGTTTTATCAATATCAAAATATTTAGTTGCGGCAACAATTCTAACATTAGGATAATCCTTAATAGTATCTTTAATTTTTGCAAGTTGTACCACTGCAGACATATTCTCACCTTCTTCACATATTTATTGTATTATACCATATTTTTCTTTTTTTTTCAAGTTTTTACTATATCGTTTTTTTAAGTTCAATCTTTTTATTTTTTTATAATTTTATGATATAATTATTATATGTCCTTATAGTTTAATGGATAAAATACAAGATTCCGATTCTTGTGATAAAGGTTCGATTCCTTTTAAGGGCGCCAATGGAAAATAAAGCATTCAAGTAACTGAATGCTTATTTTTTTACATTTTTTCTGGTGTGCTAACCCCAATTAATGTTAAAGAATCCTTTAAAACAATTTTTATTGCTAGTAAAACTGTCAATTTTTCCATAACGAGTTGTTTATTATCTGTTATCACTTTTTGATCATTATAATAACTATGCAATTGATATGCAAGGTCATCAATGTAGTGTGTCAATTTATGCACAAGCCGTTTCTCTGCAACCTCTAATAAAACATTAGGATATTGAAGTAATACTAAACAAATATCTTTAATGCTATCTATATCTATTTCATTAAATTCTTCAACTGGAATAAAGTCAATTCCATTATCTTTTGCATTTTTAAAAATGCTACAAATTCTTGCATATGCATATTGTGCATAAAAAACAGGATTATCATTAGATTTTTGTTTCATTAAGTCAAGATCTAAATCCATATGCGTACTAAGAGATTTGGCAACATAGAAATATCTTAAAGCATCGGTTCCCACATCGTCAATTAAATCGATGAGGGTAATTGCTTTCCCACTTCTTTTGCTCATTTTAACTTCTACTCCATCTTCAATAACTCTTACCATTTGCAAAATTTCAACGTCGATTAAATTTGAATTTCCTCCTACCATTGAAACAGCAGCTTTTAGTCGATGAATATACCCATGATGATCCGCTCCTAAAACATCAATTAAATGATGGTATCCTCTTGATAGTTTATTTGCATGATAAGCAATATCTGGCAATAAATAAGTATAACTCCCATCTGACTTGATAATAACACGATCTTTTTCATCACCATAATCAGTTGTTTTAAGCCATAATGCTCCATCTTTTTGATACGTATAACCTTGTTTTTTTAAATTAGCAAGAACATTTTCTACTTCTTTTGTTTCATATAGGCTTTTTTCACTAAACCAAGTATCAAACTCAACATTAAATTTTTTTAAATCTTTTTTTAAATTGCCTAAGAGTTTTTCAGTACCATATGATTTGAAAAAATCAAGATCAAAATTATTTAAAAATCTATCACCATATTCATCCTTAATTTCTTCAGCAACCTGAATAATTTCTTTTCCGAAATAATAATCTTCTTTCATTTCAATATGAAAACCAAATAATTCTTTATAACGTTCATATACACTATAAGCCATATTAATAATTTGATTACCAGCATCATTTACATAATGTTCCTTATGAACATCATAGCCTACTTTTCTCATAATTCTTGCTAAAGAATCACCATAAGCTGCACCTCTTCCATGGCCCACATGCAAATATCCTGTTGGATTAGCTGATACAAATTCTAAGCAAATTTTTTCATTTTTACCAAAGTTAGAATTTCCATAATTTTCTTTTTCTTCATTTATTTTTAAAATTATTTTTAACAAATAGGCTTTATCAATTGTCAAATTAATAAAACCTGGTCCTGCAATTTCAACATTAGACAAATTTAGTTTCTTCCAATCAAGTCTAGAAACAATTTCATTTGCAATTTCCAATGGCCTTTTTTTGGCTATTTTAGCAAGACGCATTGCAGTATTAGTTGAATAATCACCATGCTCTTTCTCTTTTGGGATTTCAAGAATAATATCTTCTTTATTTTTAATCACAGTTTCATCTACATATCCAAGATTAGTCACTACTTCAAAAATCCCTTTTTTAATTATTTCTTTTAATTCATTTAACATATTATCACCATTTATATTTTTATCCATTATATGCTAACTTATTATAGCAAAAAAGCTTTTTTTTTTCAAGAAAAGTATTTTTAAAGATGAAATTTTACTAAAAAAGTAGATGATATAACCATCTACCTTAATTCATTAAATTGTTTTGATAATGATGAATACTCTTCATAACCTTATTTTTTAAATCTACATCGGGAAGTTTTTCATTAGCAAGTTCTAAAGCCCAAAGGATTGCCCCCATAACTGGAGACTCATTCAACACAAGAAAATCACACCTTTTTTTTGTTAAGGTTGTTACAACTTCCTTAAACCTGTTTAACATTTCATCATTTGTAGCCTTTGCCCAAACAGAACCAGCAAGAATAATTTGAATCGGTTCCTTGATATTCAGTTCGGTAATCACACCAGCAATTGATTTTCCCATATTCTCACCAGAATCTCGTAATATTTTAATAGATGGTAAATCATTTTGATTTGCTCTATTAAATAAAGATTTTATAAGAAAAGTAGAATCTATTTTTTTAGATACGATTGCATTGCTAAAATCCTTTTTATCATCAATTTCATACATGTTAAAAACATCTTTTGTAATTAGAGATTGAGGACCAAAACGAAAACATTCATCAAAAGCAGTTCTTACAGCAGCTCTTGCAAGATATGAGCCTCCTCCTTCATCACCAGCCACATAACCAATGCCACCTATTTGCATCCAATTTCCCTCTTCATCAATACCAACATTTACCGTACCTGTTCCATTGATTGAACATACACCAGTACCTGTTTTTGAAGCAGCTTTAATCCCCAAAAAACCATCGTTTACAACAACAAATTTTTTAAATCCTATTTTTTTTACTACTTCTTCTAAAGCTTTTTTTTGAAACGGTGCATCTACTCCTGCAAGTCCAAAAGCACCAGCTACAATGTCATCCATTGATAAATGATTCCGGTTTAATAATTCTTCTATCCGTAATTTCATAATATTATACGAACCATCAAATCCGCCTACAGAAGGTACCTCATGACTACAAGTTCCACTTCTTACACCATCAATGAAATTACCTTCAGTATCGTATAATAAATAATCTGTTTTCGTATTGCCCCCATCAACACCGATTATAAATTTTTTCATTTGTTATCTTCCTTAAAAAATTGTGGCAAATAATCTTTATGGGCTTCAAGTAATTCATCAAAACAATCAGATGCCGTTTTTAAATCCGCAACAAGTGGATTTGACATCAAAGCTCGCATCGCTTCTTTTTTATCTCCATAAATTGCTGCCTTTACTGCATGCTTTTCATATGCTTTTAATTGCTTAATATATTCTTTAATATGATCGTTAACTTGCCCTTTAACTGGTAAAGTTTTAGCCCCATCTTTACCTATAATTGCTCTTACTTCAACTGCATCATTCTCATCTAAAAAGTCAATAGCACCTTTATTTAAAACATTTACAACTTGAACATCTTGTTTATCATTCCAAATAGAATCTACTAAAGATATAGCTACCTCACTATATCTTGCGCCACCTCTTTTTGAAAGTTGTACAGGTTTGACATGCAAATCATTATCTTGATAAATTTTTAATAATTCTTCTTCAATTTCCATACAAATTTCTCCTCTTGTCTTTGGAGAATTTTTCAATTTTTCTAATTTACTATTTTTAAAATAATAATATTCAAGATAACTAGTTGGAATTGCTCCAATATATTCTATTTGTTCTTTAGTAAATCCACTAGCAGGAATATTCTTCATTGATTCACTATTGATACCTGCTGCCAATGCATCTTCTAGATAATCTTTACCGTCTTGTTCAATTTTAGTAATATATGCAAAATGATTCAATCCCATATATTCAACCTCAGCATTAGGTAAATTCATACTTTTTTTAATACCATCAATTGTATTAATTGGAACATTGCATAATCCCATCATTTTCACATTCGTATAATTCAACAAAGCCTCAGCAATCATCCCTGATGGATTAGAAAAATTTATAAGCCAAGCGTTTGGACAATACATTTCCATCATTTTTACAATTTGAATCATTACAGGAATTGTTCTTAATCCTTTAAACATTCCACCAATTCCACATGTCTCTTGACCGATTAAATCATACTTTAGAGGTATTTTTTCATCTTTTACACGTGCTGGTAATTTTCCAACTCTAATTTGAGCAAGAACAAAATCTGCCCCTTTTAAAGCATGTTCATAGTCATTTAATACCAATTCAGTTTTGCAATTAAGACCAGCTGCCACAATCATTCTTTGACAAAGGCTACCTACAATATTTAGTTTTCTTTCATCAATATCCATAAAACTAATTTCACTAACAGGAAGAGAGTCTCTTTTATTGATTATCCCTTCAATTAATTCAGGTGTATAAGTACTACCTGCACCAATAATACAAATTTTCATAATATACTCCTATCTTTATAAATATTTTTTTAAGGCTTCAACTTTATCTAATTTTTCCCATGGTAAATCCAAATCATTTCGACCAAAATGACCATAGGTTGAAGTTTGGCGATAAATTGGTCTTTTTAAATCCAAATGTTGAATTATACCCTTTGGTGTTAAATCAAAATTACTTTTAACAATATGAATTAAAGTACTCTCACTGTATTTAGATGTACCAAAAGTTTCTATACAGATGGAAGTTGGCTCTGCAATACCAATAGCATAAGATAATTGTATTTGCAATCTATCTGCAAACCCTGCCGCAACCATATTCTTAGCCACATATCTTGCCATATATGATGCACTTCGATCTACTTTAGTAGGATCTTTGCCACTAAAAGAACCACCACCATGAGGTGCATACCCACCATAAGTATCAACAATAATTTTGCGACCAGTCAAACCCGAATCACCTTTAGGACCACCAATTACAAACCTTCCGGTCGGATTAACATATATTTTCGTATCCTTATCTATCAACTGTTTAGGAATAACAGGAGTTATTACCTCCTCAATTATAAGGTTACGCAAAGTACTCTGTGATACTTCCTCATCATGTTGAGTAGACACAACAATGGTATCTATTCTTAAAACATTCCCGTCATCATCATACTCCACAGATACTTGTGTTTTACCATCAGGACGCAATTCCTTATGACTGCCATTTTTTCTGATTTCAGCAAGACGTCTAGCAAGTTTATGAGCTAATACAATTGGCATCGGCATCAATTCTTCAGTTTCTTTACATGCATAACCGAACATCATTCCTTGATCTCCTGCACCATCAACATCAACACCTAATGCAATATCTGGTGATTGTTCTTTTAATGATACTAATACTGCTAGATTTTCACTATCAAAACCAAATTTACCACGATTATAACCAATTTCTTCAACAGTATGACGAACAATTTTTTGAACATCACAATATCCTTCTGTTGTTATTTCACCCATCACTAAGACTAAACCTGTCGTTGCACATACTTCACACGCTACTCTTGAATTTGGATCTTGGGATAAAATATCGTCTAAAATAGCATCACTGATTTGATCACAAATTTTATCTGGATGCCCTTCGGTCACAGATTCAGATGTAAAAATTCTTCTATTTATTTTTTTATTTTCCATATTTCACCAAATCTTTCTTTTTTATCATTGTTATTATATAATAAGATAGTTATTTTTGCAAGCAACATTATTTTAAAAATTGATCCCACAATTCACTTGTTGGAATTTTATTAAATATTAACCTATTATTGGTAATTGGATGATAAAAAGATATCTCATAAGCATATAACATCAATTGATTGTAATGACTACCACCATATAGAACATCACCTACTAAAGGGTGTTGCCGATGAGAAAATTGTACTCTTATTTGATGATGTCTTCCTGTAATAAGATTAATATCCAAAAGTGTTTTATTATTTAATATTTTAATTACACTATATTCTAATATTGCTAATTTTCCATTTTTACTATTTCCAATATAAGATTTTACTTCTTTTTCATCTTTAATTAAATAATTTTTAAGAATATCTCCTTTTTCAAGTATACCATCTACTATTGCATAATACTTTTTAGAAAAGTCTTTTTTAACAATTTGCTCATTTAATCTTCTAGCAGCTTTTGATGTTTTTGCAAATACCATTACTCCTCCTGTCATTCGATCTAACCTATGCACAAGTCCTAAATAAACATTACCTGGTTTATTATATTTATCTTTTATATAATATTTTAAAAGTGTAAGCATTTCGTTTGATCTTCTTGGGATAAAATCCCTGCTGGTTTAATTGCTACAATTAAATGATTATCTTCATATAAGATTTCTAAACTCATATTCTCACCTATTTTATTATATCATTTTTTATAGTTTTTTGCAAAGATAAAACCTTTTGCCATATAAATTTTTCCTATTTAAACAATTCAAATTATTTGATAATTATTACTTAATATGTTATAATAAAAATATGAAAGGAGAGTTAATATGGCAGAACAAGAAACTCAAAATATACTAACTGCTCAAGAACTACCTATAGAAGAACAAAGTGAACAAAGCAATCCACTGGCTTTTCTTGATGAAAAACCAAAAAAGAAACTATCAAAAGGCGAAAGAAAAAAACTTAGAGTGATTAAAAAATTATTACTTGGTGAAATTAATGGTACTGAGGCTGCAAAAAAACTTGGTATTACAACAAGACAAGTTAGAAATTTAAAACGCCAAGTATTAAATGAAGGTACTGAAGGAGTTGTTCATAAAAATAAAAACTACAAACCATATAATACTTATGATACAGAAGTGAGTACTTTTATTTGTAAATTATACCGAAGAGAATATCGTGGTACAAATTTTAGTGAATTTGCTAGAATATGTCAAGAACAATATGGAGTTGAAGCATCACGCAGTACTATTTATAATTTTTTAAGAAGAGGACGAATTCGCTCTCCCCAAAGAAAAACAAAAAAGAAAAAAGTTAATGAAGTTGTTACTTCTAATACCAAAACTAAAACTATTTCAAGAAAGAATTCTTCTACCACTAAAAAAAGCCTAGAAAACTCTAAATCTTAATTTAGAGTTTTTTTAAAAAGGAGTTATGATGAGAAAGACAAAAGAAATTAAAATTGGTCATATTACTATTGGTAACAATCATCCTGTAATTATTCAATCAATGACTAATACCAAGACGAAAGATATCCAATCAACAGTCGAACAAATTCATGCCTTAGATAAGTTAGGTGCTCAAATTGTACGAGTTAGCGTTGTTGATGAGGAAGATGCTATTGCAATTACTGAAATTAAAAAATACATAAATCTACCAATTGTCGCAGATATTCATTTTAGTTATAAACTTGCCATTAAAGCCATTGAAGCAGGCGCTGATAAGATAAGGATCAATCCTGGAAACATTGGTAATATTGACGAAATTAAAAAGATAGTTGAGAAATGTAAAGAAAAGAACATTCCTATTAGGGTTGGTATCAATTCTGGTTCTTTAGAAAAAAACTTATATGAAAAATATCATGGTGTAACAGCTGAAGCACTTTTGGAAAGTATGGAAAAATATATTTTACTATTGGAATCGTTTAACTTTTATAATATAGTTTTAAGCATTAAAGCAACTGATTTACAAACAACAATTGAAGCAAATCGTTTACTTGCAAAAAGATTTACTTACCCAATTCATATTGGTCTTACAGAAGCAGGAACAGTAAATAGTGGAACGATTAGATCAAGTTATGTTTTAGGAACTTTATTAAATGAAGGTATTGGAGAAACGATTAGAGTATCTTTAACAGGCAATCCCCTTAATGAAATAATTGTGGCCAAAGAAATTTTGTCAATGTTTCATTTATATCAAAAACCAACTCTTATCAGTTGCCCTACATGTGGTAGAACAGCATATAATATGGAACCTATTGTTACGGAAATTGAACATTTTTTGAATGAATTGAACGTCGATATTAAAGTTGCTATTATGGGATGTGCCGTTAATGGACCAGGGGAGGCTAGAGATGCTGATATTGGAATTGCTGGAGGAAAAAATGAAGCTGTATTATTTAAAAAAGGTGTTATCATTAAAAAAATACCCGAAAATATGATAGTTGATGAATTAAAAAACGCCATTTTAGATATAATGAATAAAAAATAGTATGGAAAAACTAGTTTTCCCATACTATTTTATTTTTTATACAGCATATTGTTTAATTTTATCAATTAATTCACTATCAAATTTACCATTTTGAATCATTTCAATTTCATATTTATATGGCGGATATGATAAATTTTTATTAACCTCAACATATGGAGTTTCTAAAATTTTAGGAATCTTTTCAAAACGATGATCATTGCATATCTTATTTATGGTATCAAAACCAAGATAGCCAAAACCAATATTTTCATGCCGATCTTTATGAGAACCTCTAGCATTTTTTGAATCGTTAATATGAATTACTTTTAAATAATGGATACCAATTACTTCTTCAAATTTATTTATGACACCTTCATAATCATTCACTATATCATAGCCACTATCATGAATATGACACGTATCTAAACATACACCTATTCTATTTTTATTATCAATGCCATCTATTATTGTTTTTATTTCTTCAAAAGTTTTACCACATTCAGTTCCTTTGCCAGCCATCGTTTCAATAGCTATGACACTTTTACAATCTTTGGTCAAATCTAATATCTGATTAATGCCATTTGATATTCTTTTTAATCCCATTTCAGTACCGACTCCCATATGAGCACCAGGATGTAAAACTAGATATTTAGCGCCAATTCTATCTACACCACGCAATTCTTTGGCAATAAAACTAATTGCAAAATTAAATTTATCATCATCCATCTGAGCAAGATTTACAATATAAGGGGCATGAACAATAATATCTTCACCATTTATTCCAAATTCCTTTGCAAGAGCGATTGCCTGTGGGGCATTTTGATTTTCAATTGGTTTTCTAAAAGTATTTTGTGGAGCTCCCAAATAGACCATCAAACAATTTCCCCCATAAGAAAGGATTTCCTCAACACTACCAATTAGCATTTTTGAACCATTATTAGAAACATGTGAACCAATTTTCATTATTTTCCTCTTTCCGCCTTAGCTTTTTTTCTATATATTTCATTAATATGTTCTTTTTTTATTTTTTTTATCTTTTTGTTAATTTC
>OHPB01000682.1_pt1 | contig 21743 bp, 19 predicted proteins | sample 1577621 | NCBI WGS metagenome assembly OHPB01 (sample SAMEA3879577, study PRJEB24766) | human gut metagenome | biome: human-associated habitat; feature: feces | place: USA | collected 1985/1987 | reverse complement strand
CCCCGGGGCGGGGCGCCCCCCATGCCGTCCCCCCCGATGAAGGGATAGAGCAGGCTTTCGTTGAACCAATACCTGAGGTTGGGGATAAAATATTCCCAATCCACCGGCCAGCCCTGGGCCTTGGTCAGGTCCATGCCCCGGCCGGACAGCACCCCTACGATGATCCGGGCGATGGGCACCCCTTCCGCCCGGAAGATGGGCTCCAGCTTTTCCAACCGGTAGCCGTTGTGCAAAAGATCGTCCACCAGCAGCACAGGCCGTTGGAAGGATTTCAGGGTGCGGGCCTGGTTGGCCAGGGAGGAATAGCCCGGGGATTCCAAAATGGAAAAGCTGCGTAGATCCGGGGCAAATACCTTTTCCGCATGGAGGGCCTTGGTGACCGTATGGGGAACCATATCCCCGGAAAGCACCTTCCCATAGGGCACGCACATATTGGCCCCCATCCCATTGTGGCCGGGCGCCACCGGGTTCCAGCGTTGGACCTTTTCCATCAGAGCCTGGTTGAGCAGCTCCGTATCAAAGCAAAGGAGCAGGCGGCCGGGGAATAGACCGCAAAGATCAAGCCGTAGGCTGGGCCGCCGCTCCTTCACGGCTTTTATCACCGAAGATTCGCTGGAAAAGGGCGCTTTGAGCCTACATAACACATCCTGGATCAGGATCATGGGCGCCCGCATATCCACCAGGTACAGCTGGGGGCAAGGCACCAGGGACACGAACCCCAATTGGGGCAACAGCTGGGCCAGGGGATCTTGGGGGGAATCCGCCCGGTATATGGCGAAGGTGACGTCGTCCAAGAGGCAACGGGCCAGCAATTGGTTGCACAGCAGCCGGGCCTCTTCCGGCCCGGGGGCCTGGCAGGTCTCCAGGAGCAGCACCTTGCCGGATACCTGCTGACGCAAGGCTTCAGCCTCTGGGGCGCTGTTTAGGACGGTATAGAGCTGGGAAACGGATAGGGACTGGGCCTGGACCCATCCCAGCGGCTCCTGGGCATCCCGCCTGTGAAGCTGGCAGATGTAAGCCCCTTGCTGGGGCCGGGACTCGGAAAAATACAGGGCATCCTGCTGGAGCATCCGCTTATCCTGGGGGGTGCGCAAATATAGGCCTTTGGCATAGATGAAATCCTGCACCACAGGGTCCACCAGCATGGAGATGTCCATGTTTTTATCGATGGATTCCCGGATGCGGGTGGAGCTGACGGTTTCATAGTCCGGCGGCAAAGTCAGCAGCCGAAGTTGGCCCTGGATGCGGCGGCGGATGGCCTGCTCTACCGCCCCGGGTTCCTGGCCTTCTGCTCGTGTAAAAACGATATGGTCGTATTCCTGGGCGCCCCCCGGCTGGTTATGCCGGTAGGCGGAGGCGTTTTGCACCACGTCGCTGCCCATGACCAGCGATACGCCCTCCCCTGGGAACAAGCTGGAGAGCTTGGCAAGGTCCTGGGGCATGGCGATATTGATGGGGATATCGTCCGGGAACAAATAGACGTTTGGGGCATCCGCTGTGCTCAGCATGGCGATCTGCCGGCGTAGGAGCTTGGGCAGGGTGCGCTTGCGCCAGGAAAATTCATCCACCGCCAGGTAGACCGTATAGCCCAGGGCTAAGATCTCTTCCACGATCCGGCGGTGGCCTGCGGAAAACGGGTCGAAGGTACCGGGGAAAAAGGCCGCCGGGCCGGGGGCGGGAAAGCGCCAAGGCCCCAGTTCCACCTGGGCCTGGGTGATGAAGCGGTATAGGTGGTTGAGCATGGCCGCCCGGTTGAAGAAGGTGGTTTTGCCGGCCCTAGGTTCACACAGCAGGGTAAGGAGCTTCTTGCCGCAGCGCAGAAAAACCTGTTGCCGCCGCGCCAACGGAATGGAGGTTTGCCCAAGGAACCCTTTACATAAAACATACAGGGCGGTACGGTGGATGCTATTTTCATAATGGGCCACCCCTGTGAGCAGCAGACCCAGGATGCGAACCTCCAAGGGTTGGTCGCATACCTGCCCCAGCATGACCCCCAGGGTGGAAAGGGCAAACCTGGCGGGCCGGATCTGGGAGGAACGGACCATGGCCTCCAGCAGGTCGGTGCATTCCGCCATCTCCTTGGGAGGCAGGCCGCAGATGAGCTTCCCCAAAAACGGGGGGATGTATTGGCCGATGGGGTCCTGGCCGCTCTCCAATTCCCGGATCAGGTCGATGACGATCTCATTGCGCTGGTCCGCCCGCAGCATGGGGGCCAATTCCACCAGGGCCTGGCCAGCCCGTTCCCGGACCGGAAGATGCTCGCTGACGGAAAGCAGGTTGGAAAGATGGGTGGCAATATGGAAGGCTTCCTCGCCATGGGCTTTGGCATAGCCGGCCAGCATATCCACGTAGGTAAGCTTTACCGTCCAATGCACTGCTTTTTTTAGGTTGGCAAGGTAGAGCTGGGATACGTCGAAGCCGGCAGGACCGGGAAGCCGGCCTAGGCCTGCTTCCAACTGGGCAACCAGGTAGGCGATGGCGGGTTCCTCCTGCCGGGGCAGGGCTTGCAATAAGGCGGCAACGCCTTGTTTGCCGCCGGGGCAGCCTGCTTGCAGGATACCTATGGCCAGACGCAGGCTGGCTAAAAGCAGGGGCAATGTTTGGCCAGGCTCCTGGACCAAGGCGCAAAGCACTTGAAAGACCTTGGAAACCTCCTTGGGGGTCAATAGGGAAAGGGGGCATAGGGCCAGGGCGTCCAATAGGGCGAACCGATGGGCGGGCAATCCATCCCAAGCAAAAAACCGCCTGAGCAACGGCGCAAGGAAATGGGGGGCCGCCTGGGGCTCGCAGGCAGCGAACAGGCTGGACGCAATGGCCTTAAGGGAATTGGCGATGCGAAGGGCGTGCTTGGGGGAGATCCGAGCGTCCGGATAGAGGCAGCGGAGGATATAGGTTTCCCAAAGATCCGCCGCCTCTTGGAGCAATTGGGTCACCGAGGGGGCGGCGGCGCCCTTGGGCGCCCGGGATGGCAGTTCCTTGCGATAGCGGGGGCCGCTGCCTGCTAAAATTTGCCCCATGATGGCAGCGCTATGCCGGCGCACGTCCCCTGCGTGGTGCATAAGCAGTTCATAGAGGAACCCTAAGGCTACCAGCTTACCCTCCCTGGTCATATATACGCTGTAATCCTCCAGCAACCTAAGGTAGGTGCGCAGCCGGTAAGGATCTTTTTCACTGCGGGCCTGCTCCAGCAGCTGCTCCATGGAATTCTGGCCGCTCAAGGTATGAAGCAGCTGAACATTGTGGAAAAAGGCCATGGAGCGTAGCCGGTCTACCGCTTGGCTGGGGGTAAGCAGAGCCGGGTCCGGGGCCTGCACGGGGATAGGCGTCCCGGCAGGATCGGGATTGACGCCCTGGCTTTGTAAAAACTCCTGGAAATCCCACAACTTCTGAAAGACGGTTTCATAATGTCGGCGCTTTTCTTCCGTCAAGTGGGATAATTTTGTGTAGATGATATCATGGGCTTGCTTGAGGGTATAAATGGATACCTGTTCCGTCCCATTTTCCAGACGGTGCCCACGGACCCGAAAATCCGCATAGATCAGCAGCAAGCTTTCTAAAGGCAGGTTTTCAAACTCCAGATCCCAGGTGGAATGGTTGGCAGCCACATGGGCGATCTGGGGCATATCCAGCTTGGAGAGCCACTCCCAGGTATAATAATAATGTAAGGTGGGCACTCGGGTGGGCCAGGGACGCGGCGGCGATCAGAGGAATATCGGCAGGCAACCCGCATTGCACAGCTTGGCGGCCCATGGCGACGGCCACATTATGCACGCCCAGGATATGCTTTTCCGGGTCATAGGGGAGGGCGCAGGGGGCAATGCGCAGCAAAAGCAAATACCGGCTTTGGGCGGTATGCTCCATAAAGCGGCGGTATTCCTCTTGAACCCGGCTGGCGGCCAACTCCGCTTGGGTCACAGGGCACGGGTCCCGCAGCAGGGAATGGGGCAGGCGGCCCGCTTCCCCTTTTATACAGTATTCTAAAATGGATAAAAATAGTTCCAGCGCCTTGCGCTCCCCCAGGCGGGGCCGTATGAAGTCCCGGTCCGGGAACAGGCCGTCCGCCAGGTAGTCATAGCACCGGGAAAGCCAGCCTTCTGCCGGCGCCTGGGCGCAGATAAGGCCCATGGCAGGGGCGCAGGCTTGACATAGAGCGGCTGGGTCCGTTGCGCCAGACCAATCCAACGCCGCTAGATTTTCCAATACGTGGCCCTGGTTTAAATAATCCCGCAAGGCTCTGGAAGAGACCCGCAGCTTTTTTGCATAATTCTCTTGCAGGAAAGCCTGTAAATCGGAACCGGAAGGATCGATGGGAAACGCCATAATAACATGCCTTTCTAATGGATGATGGCTGCGTCGATAATATTATTATAGTCTCCCGCAGACAGGATGAACAGAGGGGTTTTTTCAAAAAACAGCGGGAAAACAAGCGGCAAGGACTTGACATTCCTACCTGGCATAAGTATAATAATTCGTGCAGTTCGCGGTCGTGGCGGAATAGGCAGACGCGTACGTTTGAGGGGCGTATGGGAGACCGTATGGGTTCAAGTCCCATCGACCGCACCAGATCTGATCATCTTAATAGATGCATCACCGAAAAACCCAGATAACATCTGGGTTTTTCGGCATTTTAATGTTATTTTTCAAAACACCCCTTCACCGTAGATGCATCGTAATCAAAATAAGATTCGAACCGCTACTCCACCTTTGACGATGCAGTCAACCAAATCAAACGCCTAACAAAATAATATAATGGAACGCCATTTGCTGCGCTCCTAACAAGGGCCAGATCACTCAAAATAACTGAGTGATCTGGCCATTTTTCTGTCTCTGCGAGCATTTCACAAAAACTCATTTCAAGGAGGAAATTCCCTGTGGGCTCCAACACGTACAGATACAATCGCTTTAAAAGCTACACTGCCAAAGATTGCGATTGCAAGTATTGCCTCCATTATGGCGGCAAGAAGAAGGGCTGCCTCATTCCTGTCTGCTGCTGCCTGGAAGAACGGATCAAAGCAGGCTGCGACCTGACCAAAGGCGCAGATAGTTACCGGCATATGAATAGGCCGAATCTTCATAAATCTTAAACTCAGCTAAAAGCTGTTCAGCAATTAGGGATAGACTTTTCGCTACAATACTGGTACTGTTGCTTGTCATAGAAAGATGGAGGTTCAGAGCATGCGAAAAGTTTTAGAAGAATTCTATTATGGCAACATTACGCCCAACCAAAAAAGCTTTACAAGAAACTCCCCATATGCAAAAGCAATGGATAAACTGAGTAAAAGCGATGCATATTTGCAGGAGATTCTGAATGAAGACGGTAAAGCAACCTGTCCACTTCGCATATGAGGGGAAGGAATATGAGGTAGGCATCAAAGAGGTGAGCCTGTATCCTCAGGCGTTTGCCGCCTTGTCCCTGCATGCAGATGCCATCCGGGACGAACCTTCGGTGATTGTAGCGGATATCGGCGGATGGACGGTGGACGTTATGCGCCTGGACAATGGTAAACCGGACGCTTCGGCTTGCCGGAGTCTGGAACTTGGCATGATCCGCTGCATAGATGAGATCACCGAGCAGGTGCGCCGCTCCATGGGTCTATCGGTAACCCCCGCCCAGATCGAAACGGTGCTAAAAGGTAAACCCTGCACTATGGAGGGAAAAGCAAAGAGCATTATTGAGCGGGAAGGTGAAGCATATGCCGCAAAGCTCATTTCAGCCATCATAGAGATCGGCCTCGATCCTGGGGCCATGCCCATTATCTTCATGGGTGGTGGTGCCGGACTCATGAAGCGCCGCGTGGCCCCGCGGTTCGGCCTGTGTCGCCCCATTATCCTCTCTGACGTATCCGTCAACGCAAGGGGATATGAACGCCTGTCAGAGCAAATGTCAGGGGTTGTGGCCCATGGCTGAACCAAGGATGCGGCATCTTAGCTTTACGCTCTTTATGGACAACCCTCTTCACTGCCAGTTATGGGAAAGGATCAACAGCATCCCTAAAGGAAAACGTACAGAATTCCTCTGCAAGACCCTGACCCAGCGGCAACGGGAGGAAGAATTAAGCGAAATCGTCTATAAAAACACGCTACGGGCTCTGAAGGAATACGGAGGTGCAATTCCACAACAAAATACCATGCCTGCAGAGATAAATGACGATGCAGATCAAGCCGGAGAATTTGAGCGCAACTTCTTCGGCTTTTTAGCTGAACTGCAGGCCCAAGGAGAGGATGAGGATTGATACGCTATTTTGATATGTTCGCTGGCGTGGGCGGCTTCCGGGCCGGACTCGCCAAAGCGGGCGGATTCACCTGTATCGGGCATTGCGAGATAGACAAGTACGCCAATTCAAGCTACATGGCAGCTCACGCACCACATGAAAGCGAGGTGTACTACCAGGATGCACGAACCATTGACCCGGCAGAAATGCCGGACTTTGACCTCCTCTCGGCAGGCTTCCCCTGCCAAAGTTTTTCTATCGCTGGCAAGCGACAGGGCTTTGACGATACAAGAGGTACTCTGTTCTTTGAAATTGCCAGAATCCTTCGATGCAAAAAGCCTCCATATCTGCTGCTTGAAAATGTACCTTATGCACTGCAACGCATAAGGTACATTATGAGTTGTAAGCAATTATGAAAAGCCCTCCTTTCAAAGTATTGTGTTGTATATAGATGGAGCTAAAATGCTGTGCATAATTTGTCGTATACTATCACCATCACCTAATATAAGGAGGCAGATTATGCAAGACAAGAAACCAGTCACCATTGATGAGATGATCGCTGCAGTGAACCTGGAAATTTTACGTTTAGGTTACCGACAGTCAGCGCTCAGTCGGCACGGGAAACAACTTCGGGAATTTTCCGAATACTGCGAGGAGCATGATATCCAGTATTACGAGGTTGGAACCGGTCTGCAATACTTCTATAACCGGTATGGAATAGTTATGACGGACCATAATGTGAAGCTCAACCAACAGCAGCTTGATACACGCTGCACAGTCTGGCTTTTGGATGACGTCTACCACCTCGGATGTAGCCGGCGCTTCAGCTATCATGATTACAACGTGCCCATTCAATACGCTGCTCTGCTGGAGGAATACCTCGCATACTGTATGAGAAACAATGACGCAGCTGGCACCGTGCGTATTAAGCGAGCCAAGCTGCGAAAATTTCTCGGTTTTTTAGACGCTCGCGGAATACCTGTTGAAAGTATGACTCCCTCAGACATATCGGAGTTTATGACCACACTGACAGGCTATAGCCGCTCAACCATCCATGTTTATGCCAGCATATTAAGCCGCTTTTTTCAGTACCTCGAAGAAATAGGTATTATCAAAACCGAGCTTCATTCATCCATTCCAAGGCCTAAAATTTACACAGAAGAAACAATCCCCGAAACATGGACGCCGGAAGAAGTACGGAAGTTGCTCTCCGCTGTGGATCGAACAAACCCGATAGGAAAGCGGGATTACGCCATGATATTGCTTGCTGTCCTTTTAGGCATGAGAGTCGGAGATATCTGTGCGCTAAGGTTTAAAGATATAGACTGGAAACGAAGGATAATCAGTTATACACAACAAAAAACCGGGAAGGCCAATACGCTACCGCTTTTGCCGGAGATTGGAGAAGCCATCATAGCGTACATTAAAAACGGACGTTTGGAATCCCCAACCGATAATGTGTTTGTAAGGCATCTTCCTCCGTATGGCGCACTAACCACAGGCAGTGCGCTGTCCCTCAGTATTAAACGATATATGCGATATGCGGGTTTAGAGATGAAGCCTCGCAAAGCGGCACATGCGCTGCGACATACACTGGCCAGCAATCTTCTTTGCGACGGAATTCCGCTTATGACCATCTCCAATATTTTAGGGCACTTCAATACGCACACAACGTCAGGATATACAAAAGTGGATATTTCTGCGTTGCGTAAATGCGCCTTATCCTATGGCAGAAAGGAGGTGGCGGAATATGAGTGTACAGCGATTATTGGATGAATTCCTGGCTGAGCGGCACGCACTCGGATTTGTGGCTAATACGGACGAGCATATTCTACGGCGGTTCTTAAAGGATTTTGTCGAACCTGAGACCGGAGAAATCGAGTTTACCAAGGAATATGTACTTAACCATGTAGGGCACAGACCGAACGTGCAAACAAACACGGTGCTCCGGGATGTATGCGCGATAAACTGCTTTCTGGATTTTGTAATACGAAAAGGTTATACGGCATACAAGATCCCGCAGCGATCACTGCCAAAGGAGATCAGGAACTTCAAAGCATATATCTTCACAGATGATGAGATCAAACGCATATTGAACTCAGCCGATAATATTGCGTTTTCTGAGCACAATCCGTTTAGACATCTTCAGCTCCCGGTCATGTTCCGTATTCTCTTTAACTGTGGGCTTCGCATTTCGGAGCTGCTTGATCTGCGCAGGCTGGATGTTAATATGGATGAGCGCGTCTTTACGATTCTGGATGCAAAGTTTCACAAGAATCGGCTGGTTCCATTTTCTGACGCCGTAGCTGAATCGCTGGAAGTTTATTTGTGCAATATGCCCCCTGCAACGGAGGACTCATATCTTTTCCCCAGCTTTTCAAATGAGAATGGCAGATATGGATATAGCTGGATTCATAATCAATTTCGATTTCTGCTCCGCCTTGCGCACATTCCATATGGAGGAAAGGGTAAAGGCCCCCGTCCACACGATACCCGTCACACATTTGCGGTACACTGTTTGAATAACTGGGTGTTTTCCGGGGAAGATCTTACATCTGCGCTACCTGTCCTTTCCAGATATCTTGGACATGTGGGGTTGAGCGGTACTCAAAAATACCTCCAGCTAACCGCTGAAATGTATCCGACCGTTGTTCGTGAAGTGGAATCTCGATTTGGGAGTTTGATCCCTGCCGTGGAGGGCGCAAATGAAACAGTCTGATCTCTCGCTGTTCCTAACCAGATATCTTACCCACTATCTTCCGGTACAGAGAAATTTGAGTGGCAATACGATACGCTCATATCGGGACACTTTCAAGCTGCTTCTCACTTTTTGTAGGGATATGAAGGGTTATGATATTGCCAAACTAAATATTGCAAAGCTAAACAAAAAGTGCATCGAGGAATTCTTGCTCTGGCTAACCGACGCAAGGAACGCTTCGCCTTCCTCATATAATCAACGGTTATGCGCCATCCACACATTTTTCAGCTATGTCATGGCCGAAGCCCCAGAGTTCATGGAGCACTGTGTACAAATTTTGAAGATTCCGAGCATGACAGCGCCTGCTCCGCCTGCGCAATATTTGACAGCAGAAAATTTGAAACTGATTTTATCAATGCCGGATACATCAATGCCTAAAGGCCGTCGCCATCTGACATTGCTTACTGTGCTATACGACACAGCTGCCCGTGTCAGCGAACTCACTGATATTTGCGTCAGAGATGTGCGACTGGACTATCCACCTGTTATTACATTGCATGGTAAGGGCGGAAAAATCCGTTCGGTACCGATAATGAAACAAACGGCAGAGCTGCTAAAGGAATACTTTACCGAAAACCGAATCCACCCTCGTATTCATGCCGATATGCCGTTGTTTCACAATTCACGCAGGATAAAACTGACCCGCTCCGGTATCACCTATATCGTCCAGAAATATGTAGATATGGCCAGCACACAAGCTATGGATATACCAGTAAAAGTTTCTCCTCACATATTTCGGCACACAAAAGCGATGCATTTGGTGCAGGCAAATATCAATCCAGTCTACATTAAGGACTATTTAGGACATGCTGATATTTCGACTACGCAAATTTATGCACGCGCAGACAACGAGGCAAAACGAGCCGCCTTGGAAAAAGCAGCTGAACAACTCAACCTACCAAAGACGGTTCCTTGGGAACAGGATGCCGAGTTGATTGAATGGTTATCTTCGCTCGGCCGATAAAACTTAAAAAATATTATGCACAGAGAAACAGAGCAAACTGCCCTGTTTCTCTGATATTTATGGAGGTGAAATGCATAATTGATTTCTGTTCATAATGTACCCGGCCTGCTATCGCATGATCAAGGGAAAACCTTCTCCGTCATCCTCGATACGCTTTGCGAATTGGGGTACGGCGTGGAATGGGCTGTGCTTAACAGCAAGGATTACGGAGTCCCACAATCCCGGCGCAGAGTGTTCATTGTCGGATATCTTGATCCCGGATGCGCCGGAAAAATACTACCTGACCGAGAAGCAAACCCAGCGGCTCTTATACGGATCGCAGGCCATAAGCAGGGATACACCGTCTACGACCCCCAGGGTTTAGCCTGTACCCAAACCGCCATGACCGGCGGCCTTGGGAAAGGCTGCGGCCTGTACCTTGTGGGCTTCAACCGCAAGGACGGTATCACCGGGGAGCTCACCGAGGCCCACACCCTGCAGGCCGGAGATTTCCGGGGCCTCAACCGCAATCAGACCCAGAATGCGGTGTTTGTGGATCTGAGCGCCGGGAACCCCCGGGTGACGGAGCAGGCCCGGTGCGTTACCGCAGACTATGGCAAGGCTCAGATGTCCAACCGCAAAGGTGAGATGTCCGGGGTACTCACAATTGACAATGGACAGTTGACAATAAACAAATGTCTCTACTTATGGGGTCGCACGATACAACAGAGTTTCTCGATTTTATAAAAGCTTATGTGCCGGAAGGGTGCTCATTTTCAGAATTTCACAACAGAATTGCAGTGAGCGAACCTTTTGTTGCTGCATATAAAAGCCGTTTCTTTTCAAGTCAGGTAATTACTGATGGTGATACGATCCAGCTCATAGAAGAAGTATATAACCTTGACTTTTCTACACCGAAAACATGGTGTGGAGGACTGGATGGTTTTTCTATGGATTGCTATATAGCTGGGGAAAAAGAAGAGTTACATCTCTGGTGTTACTATTATGATGAATACTATTTGCCTGTTGCAAAGCTTGCAAATAAAATGTTAAGCCTTGCTGGGGTAAATGAAGATTGGAGGTTTCATCTCATCATGCGACCAGAATGTTGCTAATGCTATAGTAATCTAAATCACACATTGGCGGCATATACGACACCACCGGCAACAGGGGTTCTTCCTTTATGTACCCGGCTGTGCCGAGTACGTCGGAATAATCCTCCGTGGCGCAGCCTTTGATATATACCTGGCATTTCTGTTTGGTGCCATCAGTAGTAATATAAATTCGGTCAACAATCGAATGAACTAAAGTAAACAGAGCTTCAGGCTGTGCGTCCTTTGCAAACTCCTCAAAGGACAGCAGCCTTTTTTTCATGCCATTCAGTTCATGGATGAGATACTGATTTTCAGATTGTGTATCTTCCATTCGGCGCAGGTCAGCTTCGCGCTTTGCCAGCTCGTCCGTCAATTCCTTTATATCATCCTGGATGAAGCGTTTAAGGGCGTCATCTGCTTCACGCAGATTTCGTACCTGTGCGGCAATATCCGCATTTAAGCGTTCAATAGCCTTTTTGGTTTCCTGGTACTCTTTCTCGCTTTGGTCAGTACGGATCATGCTGGCAACCCTGTTCTCCAAAAGTTGCCGGTAATAGTCGGAATGTTCTTCTTGCAGGCTGGAGAGTGAGTGGATAACAAATTCATCAAGCGTTACACCCTCAACCCCTTTGAAGGTACATTCCTTTGCCCTCACCCCAGGGCAGGCATACTTGAAGCGGGGCTTGCCATTCGTCCAGCGATTGGATTCTGGCAGTACACGCAGCCGTTTTCCGCAAATAGGGCAATACATTAAGCCGGACAACAAAGCATTGGTTTTTCTATGGGGCCGGTTATACTTTTCTGCAATCTCATCCAGCATATTTTGTGTTTCCACCCATTTCCGGGAGCTGATAAATCCCTCATGGCGACCCACAGAAACAATCCATTCACTAATGGGTTTCCTGGTAAGAAGCTGTGAGAATTTGGGATTGAAAAAGGTGGAATCCTCATCCTCAACTTTCATCTGGTCGGTCTTATTATAAGCAGTAAGCCCATGCTGACCATCAAAGTCGGACGGTTCTCCAAACAGGTTCCCGTCATGCTCCAGAAAATAGTTGTAGGAATATTCATCTGCCACGCAGTAGATTGGATTCCGCAGAATCAGCCGGATGGTGGATGTGGTAAACTTCGCGCCATGCTTCGTTTCATATTTCTCACTGATGATATTTGCCGTCTGCAAGAGAGAACGTGTCTCCCAGAAGGTGCTGTAGATTTCCAATACAATCTCTTTTTCTTCCTGCACAGGGACGAGAAAGCTAATGGCACTCTTATTTTTTCCACTTCCCGTTGTCACACGTTGGGAAGAAAAGCCGGTCGGTGTTTTGCCTCCCAGCCAGCGCCCATCTTTTGCCAGCTCCATCAAGTTATCCTGGATACGTTCAGTTAGAATATCGCGTTCAAATTCTGCGATAATGGCCAGCACCTGGATGATGATTTTGGATGTGCTGATCCGCGTATTGATATTGTTGGAGCAGACCAAAAGCGTCACATCGTGACGCTCAAAGTATTCCAGAAGCCGCATGAGGTCGGAAGTTTTCCGGCTGATTCGGTCTAATTTGTAACAGGCCACAGCCTTGATTTTCCCCATCTCAATGTCCCGGAGTAGCCTTTGAAAATCTGGGCGGTCGGAATAGTAACCACTTAAGCCTTTGTCCTCATACCGGGCAAATTCGTAATCTTCCGATAGAGAAAGCTGGTTGATAGCATAGTCGGCACTTTGCTTAAACTGAACACCAATGCTATCTCCCTTATTTGTAATGCGGGATTTTCTCGCATATATGGCCACCAATCTATCATCAATTCCCATCTGGATTCTTGCTTTGCGTTTCATATTCAAATATCCTCCTTTCCAGGACGGTGAGAAAACCGCCCTTTTCTCCATTATTATAGGAACGTCCTCATTTTTGCTCAAAGGTGCGATTATCTTCTTTCAATGTAGAAAGCAATGCTTTTAATTCTTCTGCGCTAAAGTCCCTCAATTCACGAACGAGGAACTCGGCGCGTTTTTCAGCGAACTGGCGCAGGGATTGCTCGCTGTCTTTCCCGGTATGGAATACGATTTCCATATGAATGCCTTTGAGTTCTGCCATGTAATTTACAAAGTCAAATACAGAAAGAGAGGGGTACATGGCAAGTTCCTGTGGCAAATACCCAATCCTTGCTCTGACCTCATTTCCCTGTTTCACGGTATCAAAACCGCAAATGCGGATTATGCCTGCTGATGGGGTTAATACCGTAACCAATGCCTTCATCAGCGTAGTTTTTCCGGCACCATTGTGTCCCAACAGGCCAAAAACACCGCTGCCAACATGAAAGCTGACATCATCAAGGGCGGTCACGCCGCTCTTGTATTTTTTAGTGATGTGACTAATCTCAATGTTTGTATTCATACGCTCCCCCATTTAACTACAATCGTAGATTTATAGACTTTAATGATACGGGTTACTCATTGTAACCCGCACCATATTCTGTACCAGTATTATAGGCCGGATAAGGATAGAAATGTTCTCTGCTGAATTGTACGGAAAAAGCAACCGTAAGTATCAGAGAAACAGCCAGAATAGCCGTTATCATCCTGTCCCTGATCTTTGATGATTTTGTGGTGATCCGTTTGATTCTACGTTTTGTCAACACAAAACTGAGTGCGCCAATCCCTTTACCGGGTTTTGTAGCTTGAACCGTAGACAGTTCCAGCAGTCGGATAATAGCCGCAGCATATTCTGTTTCTGTGACTTTTCCCTGCGAAAATTTTAAGGCATTGCAATCGCAATCCGTTTCACAATGTAGTGAAAAATCTCCTTTAGCAATCCACGCAAAAGGGTTGAGCCAGTTTAATATGCAAACATAATCATAGATACGCTCCAAAAGAATATGTTTCCGCTTAATATGGGTCAACTCATGGATAAAGACAGCGGATAATTCGCCATCGGTCAGCTTTTCTATAACTGTTTTGCTCATGATAATTGCTGGGCGGATTGCGCCGGTAACGCAAATGGGGTTATCCAAAGTCCCCCAATATAGTGCAGGCACTTTTTTTAAGCCGACAATTTCCGCACATTGTAAGCAAAGAGCATTTAGACGCTCAGTGTTACATATCTGGTATCCTTTCAATGCCCGCTTTGCCATTATAGAGCGTATCGTATCATAGACGAAAAGAATACCGCACCCACACACCCATACCCAACAGGCAATATAAAATCCATTTAACCATTCCTGTGTTTCTGGTGATATGAGAAACACATCCGGTGAAAGGAATGGAACGCAAAAAAGGATCATACCGCAAAGCGGAAACCATAGCGGCAGCGTACAACGCAGAATGTGATTGATAAAAAGAGATAAAACACAAAATATACCGCCAATAGCAGATACAAAAATAATCGCATTGAAAATGTTACCGAGTATCTGCATCTGTTTTCTCCTGCTGCTCGATCAAGCTCTTTAGCTCATGCAATTCATCAGACGAAAGATTGCCGTTTTTGACAAATCCCATTACCATCTTAGACAGGGAACCATCATATACGCGGCTTAGAAAACTGCGGCTTTCCGCAAGCTGGCATTCACTTTCTGATACTGCTGGATAATATAAGTATCCCTTTCCTTGACGTTTTGTAGTCAATGCTCCTTTTTTTACCAAACGGGCAAGGTATGTTTGAATAGTCGTCTTGCTCCAACCTGTTTCTTTTAACCTGTCTAATATTTCGGGAAGTGTTTGTGGAGAATTACTCCAAACAATCTTCATTACTCGCCACTCTGACTCTGAAATAGAAAGTTGCTGCTCCATAAAGCGCCTCCTTTGATTGATGCTGTGTAGTTTATTCTATTATAGCATTGGAACTACATAGCGTCAACCATTGCATAGAATATCTATATGTAAAATTAAACGGAAAATTATGCCTGTCTACGCATTTAAGCCACTGAAAAGCCCGCTATTTCGGGGTTTCCCGGCATGGTCGATGGGCAAGGCAGGACAGATTATCTAATCCTCGCCAGAGAGCGCTTCTAAATCTGTAGGGAAGGCAAAATAGGAAGATCACATAGTCTATCGTACAGCGTGCGTGCACGGCTATTAGAAAGAAGTTCATTATGGATATTATCGGTTTAGGCGAAAAATCAACAATGGTGCAGATGTATCATAATCTATACTGCTCAGACTTTCGCTGCAACAAAATAGTTTTTGCGCCAGACAGAGTTGCCCATTGCTTTTTCATCGTCAATTATTTGCACAAAAAGGAAGCAATCCGAGATCAAGCAGAGTATTATCTGGATAGTCAATGCAGAAGCTACGAATTCTTCGGTGAATACCGTGCGCAGTGGGAACTCACATTTGACGATGTAGATATTGACTTTCATCCTGATGTGGATAGCGATGACATTGCGCTGACTATGGCTTGGGAGAAAATGGATTGCTTTGTTGATGCTCTTGCACTTGAACTGGCAATTAGTGACCGCGCAGAATCCAATATCTATTTACTGTATGATGATAAAGAAGTATTTGAAAAAGTGCTGGAGATGCTAAATGAAATTATGCAGCAAGAAAATCTTAATAGATACGATAACACCTAAGAAAAATACCCTGCATCTATTATGCCGATTAACCCCAAGATAAGTTGACAAGTTCTGAAAAGAACTTGTCAACTTTTTTATTTTCAAAATTTTTGAGAGAAGGGAGAATTTCGGCCATAGGAGGGAAAAGGTTAATTTCAAATATTAAGCTAGGGAAAATGAATAAGCCAGTTGCCCCTGTGTATAAAACTATAAAGCAATGCCGCAGCGATCGCTGCGGTGTTTTTATTTGCGTACGATTTGTTTGTGTATGAAAGGAGCTATCAATGAAAACATTTGAGAAAAGTGAATTAATTAAAGCCGGAATCCGGAAGAGTTTCCAAACTGGTAACTCTAAACTTGCAAGGCGTAAATGCTATGGATATAACATAGCCCACCCGACCCTTGGACAAGGGCCGGGTGCGGGGTCCCGGCGCAGAAAAACGGGGCCGCATTTGCCCCGCTCCGCCGGCAGAGGGATTTTAAATAAATATAGGAAGTTTCTCTGGCCGAATGGGAATATATTGTAGCAGGAGGCGCTTTTAGGCGCGCTAACGCCGTGCTGCGGCGGCCTAGAAGGATTGCCGAAGATAATCTGAATGCATGGGCATAAGGCGTGGGCGCGATAGAAAATCGCGTTCATGCCATTTTTTGGCGAGTTAATACATTTTTCGGGACAAATCTTTGGATCTATGCTACCATGAAGGTAAAATTTATCCTATCAGAGAGTGAGTGTGGCAATGAAGGAATACCACGTAAAAAACCAGACAAAAGCCAGCGTAATGGATCTGCCAAAACAGGTAGAACAAAATGTAAATTTAGAACAACCCATTGACAATCAGGCAATGCTTTCCATTTTAGGAAATCAAGAAGGGCTTTCTTCTAAAACACTCTCTGGAGAGATGGCTCAAAAGATGAGCGATCAATTTGGTGTGCCCATGGAAGGCATAAAGGTGTTTGAAAACGAAAACCTGAATGCCATCGGAGAGACCGCCTTTACCCGGGGCAATGAGATCCACGTGGCCAAGGGGAAATATGATCCATATTCTGAACAGGGGCAGCAGATATTGCTGCATGAAGCAGCCCACGTGGTGCAGCAAGGCATGGGTCTGGTGCATGGGGGGGAGGAAAGCCCTGCCTTGGAAGCCCAGGCGCAAGCGGCCCAAAGTGGAGCGGGCTTGAGCATGAGCGGCGGCTTTACCATGCCGGTAGCCACCGCTGCTTCGCCGATCCAAGGTTTTGGGGGCGGCATTCGCAGAACGCTGGGTAAAATGTGGAACGGGGTGAAAAACTTCTTTAAGGGGAAAGGAAAGTCCAGCGGCGGCGATAGCGCCCCCGCTCCGGCAAAACCCAAGAAGGGGAAATTAAAATCGGATGCGGATATCATCGCCCAGTTGGGCAACAACCCGAACTTGGACCCCAAGAGCGAGGAATTTACCCAGCTGACAGGCGCGATGGGCCGCCAATCCGAGGGCTGGCAAAGGAGCTTGACTCCAGAGGAAAGCGATGCGGTAAATTATTATACTTCCCAGGAGTTCTTCGGCATGAACCGGCATCTTCGGGGGCTCAATCGTCCCACGCCGCAAAAAGCTGCGGAGTATGAGAAAAAGGCTGCCGACTTAAGTTCTGCCCTGAACAAGACCCGCACCTCTAGCGACATGGTCCTTCACCGGGGCGTCAAGGACGACTTTGTGCGCAGCTTGCTGGCGCAAGTGGGGATCAATGGCACCGGCATGTACGCCACCCAGATGAAGCAGGCATTGCAAAACGTATCCGGCCTGGGCAACATGGTCTTTCAGGATAAAGGATTTACCAGCACTTCTCTGAGCAAATCCGTGGCGAAAGATTTCTCCAAGTCGGATGCCAGGCCGCTGGAAAACCAGTCCCATCTGATTGAATATCATGCGCCCAAGGGTACCAAAGCCGCTTATGTGGAAGGCCTTACCGCCACGGAGGATGAGTTCGAGATGCTTTTGGACCGCGGGCAGAAATATAAGATCCGCGAGATTTTGGACGCTAGCGATGAGCTCGGGTATGGCGCCATGAAATTCATCATTGACCTCATCAACGATGAGGAAGATGGAAAGGAAAAATAACCTACGATCCAGGAGGAACTATGCAAGATAACAAGAGCCGGTTTTCCTCGGAAAACGATCCGGTATTCGAAGCGGTAGAAAATGATGCGTTGCAGTGCAGGGATTGCGTCTACATGATCCCTGGCAACACCATCGAATGCGACAAATACTATGAAAAACCAGGGTATGTGATCTATGGCAGCAAACCCTGCCCCAAATACGTGCCAAAAGAAGGCGTATAAAAATGAGCGCCCGCCCTTGGCATAGCGGTACAGGCCCCATGGCCCCTTTTAAGCCTTGAAACGGGGTGCCGGCGGGGGGACAGCCCCGTCGCCGGCCATAGCTGGAGAGGGGCCGGCCTGGGGCTTGGGGCGGATCTGCGAAAAGGGACAGGGGGAAACCGCAAGGCGTGTGGCGCAGGCAACCGCCATGGCACACCTGACGGGCTCCCAGTTCCCAGCATGATCCATGGAAACAAATTGGCGGCGCTTCCAAGCCAGATGGCAAAGGAAGCGCCGCCAGTTATTTTTGGCTTTTGTGGCGCTATTCCCCCAGGAACCGGCCCATAAGGGCGGCGCCGGGGTCCACCACCGGGCAGCCGGCAGCTGCCTTTTCCTGGAAGGGCAAGCCGCAGCCGGAAGTCTCCCGGCTGTCATAGATAAAATAAGGAATGGGGTCGCCACCGTGGGTGCGGGTGGTGAGCAGGGTCTGGTGGTCCGGCAGCACCAGGACGCGGTACGGCTCTGGGGACTGGGCCAGATGGGCTACCAGGGGATGGAGGATCAGGCTGTCCAGGTTTTCAATGGCCTGGATCTTGCCGGCCAGGTCTCCGCAATGGGTACATTCATCCGGCGCTTCCAGGTGGACGCATACGAAATCATAGACGCGCAGGGCCTCTATGGCGGCCTGGGCCTTGCCGGCATAGTTGGTGTCCAGCTCGCCGGTGGCCCCGGGGATGACAGGGGCTTCCAGCCCTGCCAGCTTGGCGATGCCTTGCACCAGGGGCACGGCGGATACCACCAGGCCCGCCTTGCCAAATTTTTCCTGGAAGGGAGGCAGGATGGTGGCCGTGCCCTCGGCCCAGGGCCAGATGCAGTTGGCGGGGAGCAGGCCCCGGCTTTGACGCTCCAGGTTGATGGGCGCCGTATCCAGGATCTGGGCGGAAAGCTCCATCAGCTCCAGCAAAGCCTGGGAATTAGGCCCTTTAGGCAGGTAGGCGCCGATGGCTTGGCCCAGGATATCGTGGGGCGGGGTGGCGGAGAAGCCTTGGATGCTGCCCCCGGCCTTTACCAGGATATGCCGGAAGGAGGGGGTAGGGTGGAAGCGGAAGCCGTTATGGTTGGCGGCTCGGTGAAAATCTGGGTTGGAAAGCAGGTATTCCAGCAGGGCCATGGAGGACTGGCCATCGATGGAGCCAGCGCTGTGGGAAAGGATGGCGCGGGCGCCAAACGGGCCGCCTGGAGACAGGGTGACCATATTACACCGGAAGGAAATTTCCCCAGGCTGCAAAAGCAAGCCGCTGCCGGCTGCCTCCAAAGGGGAGCGGCCGTGAAAATATAGGCGCGGGTCATAGCTGAAGATGGAAAGGATACCTGGGTCGCTGCCCGGGGCGATCCCCAGGGGGATGGTGCGCACCAGCCCCAGCTGCCCTTGGGCGCAAAGGGTATCCATACAGGGGGTATTGGCGGCTTCCATGGGGGTCTTACCCGAAAGCTGGGGAAGGGGACACTCCGCCATGCCGTCGCCGATGACCAAAAGATACTTCACGGGAACCTCCTATTTTAAAAATAAAGTATATCTGCAAAGGTGAGCCACCCGGCGGCCGGCATTTTGGGAAAAGGCCGCAGCCGAAAGGGAAATGACCCTCTCAATATAGAATAGCCTTTTACAAAGCGTATTGCAAGGGAAAAGGGCGTAGCAACGCAAACGCTCCCTCTTGCAGGTGCCATTGGGCCGTGGTATACTGCAATGGCCACGCCTTGCAACCGGATGGCAAGCGGGAGGCAAAATCTTTCGGATAAGGGAAGGGATAACTTGACGCTGCGGGAACGATGGTTTGGGGATAAGGCGTTTTACCGAATGGTAATAGCCATTGCCCTGCCGATTTTAGTACAAAACGCCATAACAAATTTCGTTAGTCTGCTGGATAATGTAATGGTAGGCCGGCTGGGGACGGACCCCATGAGCGGGGTGGCCATTGCCAACCAGTTGTTGTTTGTATTCAATTTGACCGTGTTTGGCGGCGTATCTGGGGCTGGGATCTTTGGGGCCCAATACTTTGGCCGCAAGGATTATGCAGGGGTCCGGTATACGTTCCGCTTCAAGCTGATTTGCGGCGGGGTGATCCTGGCGGCGGCCCTTGCCTTGCTCATGTGCATGGATACGCAGCTGATCTCCATGTTTCTCCACGAAGGCAGCCAGACGGGGGACATAGGGGCTACGCTGGAGTATGCCAGGGCCTATTTGCACATTATGTTTTGGGGGATGCTGCCATTTGCCGTTTCCCAGGCTTATGCCAGCACCTTGCGGGAATCTGGCCAGGCGGTAGTCCCCATGAACGCCTCCATCATTGCGGTGGTGGTGAATTTGGTGTTCAACTATCTGCTGATCTACGGAAAATTTGGATTCCCGCAAATGGGAGTACGGGGCGCAGCCCTGGCCACGGTGATCGCCCGGTATGTGGAAGCGGGTGCTGTGGTGCTCTGGACCCATCGGCATGGGGAATTTTGCCCCTATGTATACGATCTGTTTAAGGGATTCCGGATTCCTATGGCCCTGGTCAAAAAGATCATCCTGCGGGGCATGCCCCTGCTGATTAACGAGATGCTTTGGTCCACCGGCATGACCATCCTGGCGCAGAGCTACTCTACCCGGGGATTGGCAGCTGTGGCCGCCTACAACATCTCTTCCACGGTGATGAACCTATTTAACGTGGCGGTGATGGCAGTGGGCAATGCCATTGGCATCATCGTGGGGAACCTGCTGGGTGCAGGGAAAATGCAGGAGGCCAGAAGGACGGATACCCGCTTGATCGTATTTTCCGTGCTGTCCTGTATGGTGGTTTGTTCCGTCATGGCCATGGCCTCGCCCCTTATCCCGCTGATTTATAATACCACCGACGAGGTCCGGCTTCTGGCCCGGGATCTGATCCTGATCACCGCCGTATTCATGCCCTTGCACGCCTTCCTCCATGCCTCGTATTTTACTATGCGTTCCGGTGGGAAAACCATGCTCACCTTCTTGTTTGACAGCGGGTCCATCTGGATCCTGTCCATTCCGGTGGCCTTGGTGCTTTCCCGGTTCACGACCTTGCCCATCCGCCCTTTGTTCACCATTGTGCAAGCGGTGGACCTGCTTAAGGCCACGGCAGGATATTTATTCGTGCGCAACGACTTCTGGCTGAATAATATTGTGGAGGATATTCTGTAGCCCCATGAACGGGGAAAACAGAACCCATTAAAATTTATAAAAATACAGGGGGGTTGGTTTGCCTTTGGTTTGCCAGCCCCCGCGCCTATTTGTTGGAAAAATTGTGAAAAAAATAATTATCTATAATCAAAACGAACATATCCATAATCAAAAATTATAACTTAAAATAAAAAAACGCCAGGAGAACCCCCCTGCAAAATGCTGCTTGCCACTTTTCAAGGAAGGGTTTCTGTGATAAACTAAACAAGGTGCCATATAATCAAATCTATCGTTTCTTATTTTAAGCGCCAAACAATCAAGGAGGAATTTTCCATGGTAAATGAAATGGGTGCGCGTGCAGAAGGCTATAAGCAACTTGACGAGGTGATCCGCCAATGGAAGGGCGAACCAGGCGGCTTGTTGCCCGTCATGCAGCAGGCGCAAAACATCATCGGCTGCGTAGATGAAGAGGTGCAAAACTATATTGCGGAGGCCATGGATGTTCCCGTGGCGGATATTTATGGGATCGCCACCTTTTACTCCCTGTTTTCCTTGGAGCCCAAGGGCAAATATGCGGTGGGCCTGTGCCTGGGCACCGCCTGCTATGTAAAGGGCGCCCAGCTGGTGCTGGATGAGCTGCAAAAGGTATTGGGCGGCGTGGAGATCGGCAAGACCACCCAGGATGGGATGTTTACCTTGGACGCCACCCGC
>OHPB01000681.1_pt1 | contig 21802 bp, 13 predicted proteins | sample 1577621 | NCBI WGS metagenome assembly OHPB01 (sample SAMEA3879577, study PRJEB24766) | human gut metagenome | biome: human-associated habitat; feature: feces | place: USA | collected 1985/1987 | reverse complement strand
AAATGGAATGTGTCAGAACGAACCGTTAGAAATTACTGCGCTCATGATAAGATTCCTGGGGCTTTTCTGACGGGAAAGACGTGGAATATACCGGATTCTGCGCAGAAACCAATGCGTCAATCTGCGGGAGAAGAGAACCGGGATCTGCTGACTGTGCTGAGAGAAGAGAAAAAAAATGGAATTAAAGGTGGCATTTATCATAAGATACAGGTGGATCTCACTTACAATTCCAATCATATAGAGGGCAGCAGGCTCAGTCATGATCAGACACGGTATATATATGAGACAAATACTATAGGCGTGAGTGATCAGGCGATAAATGTTGACGATATAGTCGAGACGACCAATCATTTCAGGTGTATAGATCTGGTGATCGATGATGCAAAGAACTTATTAAGTGAGAAAATGATAAAGGAGCTGCATTTGATTCTCAAGAATGGAACTCAGGACTCACGAAAAGAATGGTTTGCGGTGGGAGATTACAAGAAAGTTCCGAATGAGGTGGGCGGTCATGATACGGCTTTGCCGGAAGAAGTTCCAGAGAAAATGAAAAATCTCCTTGCAAGATACCGCAAGCTCAATGAAAAGACACTAGATGATATTCTGGATTTTCACCATGAATTTGAAAGTATTCATCCGTTTCAAGATGGCAATGGCAGGGTTGGCAGGCTGATATTGTTCAAGGAGTGTCTGAAATATGATATAATTCCATTTATCATAGATGAAGATCTCAAATGGTATTATTATAGAGGACTTTCAGAATGGAATAGAGAAAGAGGATATCTGCGGGATACCTGCCTTACTGCGCAGGATAAGTTTAAAAAGTACCTGGACTATTTCAGGATACAGCACAGAGATTAAAATAATGGAGGAAATTATGGACAGAGAAAGAATGATGAAGAACGTAGCAGAGATATTCAGCCGCGGTGCGGTGGAGAAGAATCTTCCGGCATGGGTAAATATGCGCCACGCCTGGAAAGCAAGTGATGCGGCGAGAGACAGAGGGCTTGAATATCCGGCAAATGTTGTACAGATAAAGAATCTGGATTACAAAAAGGAGCTTGATGAGGTCCGTTTCAATGAGCTGATTGAAACATGGGACAAAGGTGTAGAGAGGAACATTATATTCTTTGCCGATTCCGGGGATGCCGCAGACGTGGATTCTGCAAGCTATACATCTAACAGCTACATGGATATCTGCGTTCCAATATCGTATATGACAGATGAAAACAGAAAATATCCGGTGATAGTGAGCGTGCATGGCGGAGGTTGGTTCTATGGTGACAAGGAACTGTACAGCCACTATTGCTGCCTTCTTGCGGAGCACGGGTACGTGGTGGTGAACTTTAACTATAGATTGTCACCGCAGAACAAATATCCTGCGGCCATAGAGGATGTGGCGTATCTCATTCGGTATATCCATGAGAATGCGCAGACACTTGGAATAGACATGGACAATCTCTACATGGTCGGTGATTCGGCGGGGGCACAGCTCACGGCAAATTATTGCATCATAGCATCAAACAGCGATTACAGGGCAAAGCTTGATTTCTTCACATATGATCTACTGCCTAAGAAGGTATGCCTTAACTGTGGTGCATACAAGATGGCAGAAAGAAATGACAATATATCCGCATGGTATCTGAGAAATGATGTGGATGATGACCAGAATAGTGACGGAAAAACAAGTTCACACGACAAAGCTGAAAAATGTGAAAGTAAGAAAATAAGCCAGGCATATGCTGTGACGGAGGAACAGTACAAGTTGTTTATGGATCAGCTTGATTATATAAATACTGATTTCCCGGAGGCGTACCTCATGTACAGTGTAAATGATGATCTGGCATCACATACAAAAGCGTTGGATGAGGTGCTGAACAAAGTTGGAGTTGCACATATCACAAAAGCGTATGGACAGAACAATCCTGACAGCGGCCATATATTCCATATGAATATGTACAATCCAGAGGGAATACTCTGTAACGAGGATGAGTGTGCATTTATGAAATAAAAAAACTGTTTGACAACACGACATCAGAATGCTATCCTAAAAATCAGATAAAGGCAAAGACAGGAAGGAGTACTTAAGTCACTGTCACTTCAGAGAGTAGGCGTTTGGTGCGAGCCTATAGGACACCTTAAGGAAGCAGTCCCCGAGCTGTGACCGCGAAAGTTTTCCGGGTAGTGGTCAACGGAAGGTTCCACGTTATAGGAACAACGATAGTGATGGCTGTCGGCTGAGAGCAGGAATAAGTTCCTGAATTTAGGTGGTAACACGGACAAGAAAGTTCGCCCTAAGCATATTATAAGTATGCTTAGGGCTTTTATTTTGCGTTTTCAGGGTGACAAGCGGCTGCGATGCGCGAGCTTGCTCGCGGGCATCGGCAGATGCGGAGTAATCTCGAAGAAAACGCAAGTTAAAACCAACAATCAGCAAACACAGACAACAAGGGATCAAGAGATATAAAGGAGTGTGTATCATGAGAAAATTCGAAAAATCATCAAAGCTTGACAATGTGTGTTACGACATAAGAGGTCCTGTTATGGACGAGGCAAACAGAATGGTGGCTGAAGGGGTAAATGTCCTCAAGCTGAACATAGGAAATCCTGCACCGCATGGACTTATGGCACCTGATGAGGTTGTCAGGGATATGGCATATAACCTCAGAGATACTGAGGGATATTCAGATTCAAAGGGACTTTTCTCTGCAAGAAAGGCAATCATGCAGTACTGCCAGCTGAAGAATATTCCAAATGTGGGAATCGATGACATATATACAGGAAATGGAGTCAGCGAGCTTATAACCATGTCCATGCAGGGATTGCTGGATTCTGGTGATGAGATACTTGTTCCAATGCCAGACTATCCATTGTGGACAGCGTCTGTCAACCTGGCAGGAGGAACAGCGGTTCATTATCTCTGCGATGAGCAGTCCAACTGGTATCCGGATATAGAAGATATCAAGAAGAAGATAACCTCAAGAACAAAAGGAATCGTAGTCATTAACCCTAACAACCCGACAGGAGCTCTCTATCCAAAGGAGGTTCTTGAGCAGATAGTTCAGGTTGCAAGGGAGAATGAGCTTATCCTTTTTGCTGATGAGATATATGACAGACTTGTCATGGATGATAAAGAGCATGTGGCTCTGGCTTCACTGGCACCTGACCTTTTCACCATAAGCTTTAACGGACTGAGCAAGTCCCACCGAGTTGCAGGTTACAGAGTTGGCTGGATGTGTCTGTGTGGAAACAAGAGCAATGTGAAGGGATACATAGAGGGACTTAACCTCCTGTCATCCATGAGACTTTGCTCGAATGTTCCTGCCCAAAGTATAGTTCAGACCTGTCTTGGAGGCTACCAGAGTGCAGATGAGCTGCTTCTGCCTGGAGGAAGGATCTATGATCAGAGAGAGTATATTTATAAAGCACTCTGTGATATACCGGGAATAAGTGTGGTTAAGCCGGAGGCAGCGTTCTACATATTCCCGAAACTTGACAAGGAGAAGTTCAACATCACAAATGATGAACAGTTCGCTCTTGATCTTTTGAGGGATAAGCACATCCTCGTCACATGTGGAACGGGATTTAACTGGAAGGATCCGGATCACTTCAGAATAGTATATCTTCCGAATATGGAGATACTCAAGGCAGCAACAGCAAAGCTGGCTGATTTCCTGAGCTATTACCACCAGTAAATATAATATGCAGAATATATAGTAATTCCAGAACTTGGACATACCAGGTTCTGGAATTTGTTTTATTTGCGAGGGGAAGAAAAGACCGTAATCAAACAATAATTGTATACAATAATCATACAATTACATACATAAAAGACAAATTGATGATAAAACGCAACAACAATGACAATAAAATTGATAAATTGTCAAAAAATATGTTGACGATTTGCCTTGCATCATGTATAATAAAGGTACATTAAAGAACGGCCATTTGAAAAAGATACAGATGGCACACCATAGATTGTCACCCGTGACACGTAACATGTACGAAGTTATCTCAGAGATTTATAGAATCGTGAAAAAGACTTTACACATGGTGCGCAGGAAACAGAGATCCGTGGTACAAGTTCACGAAAGGAGGAGGTTCCGTTGGAGACAATTGAAGAACATTTTTATCATGATGGTAACTCAGAACTGGGAAGTTGTTTCCACACGAGATGCCTTTAAGATAAATCTTGAATCAGTCCACATGTAGATGCTGTATATAGCATGATTGAAGTGCCAGGACGCAGGTATTTGATACCAGATTTGATCCATCGTGATTGTTCAAAACACAAGATATGAGTGGTGTTTCAAGGGCATCAGGTCATATCACATACCGCAAGACCAGTGCTTATAAGAGGTTGGTACATATACAAGTTCATGCAGTGCATGTTATGAGTAGATGCAATTCGTACCCTGATAGTTTATATTCCGGTAAGTTTAATCTCTAGGCACAACGAATTTTTTCATAGATATTTATAATATAGTGGAAGAATCAATGGCATGTGTGGAAGCATTCAGATATTTTGATTAGATACTTCAATATTTGAAAAATGAATAAACTAATATAAAGCCAGTTGGTATTATGCCAGCTGGCTTTTTTATGTATTAATTACAACGTGTGTTAAACCACTGATTGCCCGCTCTGCGAGCTGTAACAATTCGTGCGGTAACAAGAAACTAATATTAATTGCAAATAACTTAAATTATTGACTAATATGGCGTGCAAAAGCAATAAAAAACAACTTAAATATTCGGTAATTAATGACATGTTCAACAATTAAAAAATGAGTTAATATAAGTATATGTATAAATATTAATCACGAATTAGGCTGTTCGTGGTGAGTAAAGTGGAGGAATATCACAAAAAAGAAAGGGTAAGGAAATATGGTGAGATTTAGAACAAGACTTGTTGCTGTGACATGTGCAGTTGCAATGGTTGGCTCATTCTGGGGAAGTGCAGGGGCAATAGTCTCAGCTGATGCAGCAGAGCCGTCTGCGGAAATGGCGTGGAGCATCACTACAGACAAACTGGTATTTGACACTGGCGCAGATGCCAAGTGGACAGATAAAATTTATGCCAGCAATGATGAAGGTACATACCCAGAGTTAGGCAGGATCGATGATGTGTCTGTGGGTAAAAAGGCTGTGCTCACGGCAAATGTAACACTTAATGGAGATTTTTCAGGATTGGATGGTGCGGAGGCTGCTGACGGAACGTATAATGCGATCCAGCTTTCCTGTGCAATCAAGACTGGCGATGGATGGACATACACCAAGTCTGATGATTATCCATTCCTTAAAGCGGAAAATTTTACAGATGGCAAGACACAGGTATCATTTGCATTTGATGTGGAGGATACAGGAGCTGCGAACGAGATAGTATTCCAGTACAATTCAAACTCTGCATATACTGGAACAATATCAATATCTGATGTAGAGATTCAGAGTGATGATTCAGGAGAGGAGCCAGGTGGTGGAGAAGAGCCAGGTGGCGGATCATCAGCAACAGGAAATGTGACAGGTGTGGCAGCACCTTCGATCACAGACAATACAGTATGGAGCAGTTCAGATGCAGTTCTCACATTTGACGCTGCTTCAGATACGACATGGAAGGATAAGGCGTACGCCAGCAATGACAGCGATACATATGCTGATATGGCGAGAATAGAGGGTGCAACTGTAGGTGAAAAGGCGAAACTCACAGCTACGGTTTCACTTGATGGCGATATATCAGGCCTTGACGGTGCTGAGGCGTCAGACGGATCATATAATGCGATCCAGCTTGCTTGCGCTATCAAGGCAGGCGACAGCTGGACATATGTCAAGTCAGATGACTATCCATTCTTAAAGAGTGAGAACTTTACAGATGGCAAGTGCAGCGTAGAGTTCAACTTTAACGGAGTGGATGCAGGCGATGTTCAGGAGATCGTATTCCAGTACAATGCAAACTCAGCATTTACAGGAAAGGTTCTCATCGGCGGCGTTGCAGTTGACAAGGTAGAGAGTGGCAAGAAGCCGACTACAACTGAGACAGAGGCTGGAAACTTCGCAGATGCAAGCCTTGTATTTGACACAGCGAGCGATGCAAAGTGGACAGACAAGGCATTTGCCAGCAATGATACAGAAAGCTATACAGATCTTCCTACAGTAGACAATGTCAAAGTTGGAGCAAAGGCAAAGCTCACAGCTACGGTTTCACTTGATGGCGATATATCAGGCCTTGACGGTGCTGAGGCATCAGACGGATCATACAATGCGATCCAGCTTGCATGTGCCATGAAGACAGGCGACAGCTGGGATTACGCCAAGTCAGGCGACTATCCGTTCATCAAGGCTGAGAACTTTGTAGATGGCAAGTGCGATATATCATTTGCATTTGATGTATCAGAGGTGGGAAATGTACAGGAGATCGTATTCCAGTACAATTCAAACTCAGCATATGCCGGCAAGATCACAATAAGCAACGTTAAGGTACTTGATGTTAAGGAGAGCAGCGGCGGACTTGAGCAGAGAGATCCTGCTGTGATCTCAGATCTCTCATCGGCTGAGGATTATGACAAGTGGAGCACAGAGGCCGGATATGCATACAAGCACGGCGATGCAGCCAACAAGGCCGGTAATGCCACACCTGACATATCATATGACAGTGCAAATGAGAGACTTAAGGTTTCTGTTGACTACTCAGCAGATTCAACTTCCTCATGGAGTGAGGCAAAGGTTAAGTGTGTTCCTACAGAGGCTATGGATGTGAGCCAGTACAACCAGCTCAGTGTGGATATAATCTACCCGGCAAAGCTCAAGGGAAGTAAGATCAAGTTTTTTGCAGATGGAATAATAAATAAAGATACAACCATCGACGATGATGCAGAGGATATCGGAGATGGATTAAAGAAGGTTACAGTTACTATGGGATTTACTCCTACAGATAAACTACTCAGAGATGTGACAATAGGAATCATAGGAAGCAGCACAAGCTTTAAGGGAAATGTATATCTTGATAATCTTGTTCTGTCACAGGCAGATACAACAAAGGATTTTGTCGAGATAACAGAGACTCCTGGCGCTGGTTCACCAGCGGATCTTTCACAGATGCCATCATCAGTTAGAGTGAGCGATGCGAATGCAGCAGACAGTGCAAAGGCACTTGCGGCATACCTGAATACGCTCATGAATAGTGATCAGGTTCTGTTCGGACATCAGAATGATGTGAGCAGAAGCGTAAATCCACAGGCGTCACTCGGTGATGTATATGATGTGACTGGACAGGTCAGCGGTGTGTTCGGAATCGACTCACTGGCAGTTACAGGCTCGGAGGCAGGCGGTTCAGACGCGGCTTCGGCACTGGCAAACTCAGTGGCATACAGCAAGACTGCAGCGGCAAATGGTGCGATCGTGTCATTGTCAATGCATATGCCAAACTTCTCCAGCTCCAAGATAGTGAATAACTCGGATGGAACATACAGTTTCTACGGATGTGATTTCTCAGAGTCCAAGGATCTGTCAAATGACATAGTAAAGCAGATTCTCCCAGGTGGAGAGTACAATGAGGTATTTACAGCTTACCTTGATGTGATCGCAGACTACGCATCACAGCTTCAGGCTGCCGGAATACCTATCATGATCAGACCATTCCACGAGAATACAGGAAGCTGGTTCTGGTGGGGATCAATGAACACAGCTGAGACATACAAGTCTCTCTACAGATATACCAAGGATTACATGGAGCAGAGCGGTGTACACAACCTTCTCTGGGTATACTCACCGAACGGACCTGTCACATCAGAGGCAGCTTACGTGTCATACTATCCAGGCGATGAGTATGTAGATATCCTTGCATTTGACTACTACAACGATTACAATTCGTACCCTGCAGCAGCAGACAACTCTTTCTTTGACAGTCTTGATACAACATGTAATATCGTGTCATCAATAGCTGCAAAGAGAGGCAAGATACCAGCCATCGCTGAGTGCGGTGTCAGAGTCATGAAGAAGGATGGTTCAGACAACGAGGGACTTCTCGTAAAGGGTAATCCGGTTGGAACAGAGGCTTCAGGAAAGAACTGGTATCAGGAAGTCAACGACATTGCGAAGAAGAACAACATGCCATACTACCTTGTATGGGCAAACTTCGGAGACAGCAACTTCTATGTACCATACAAGTATGATGCTACACATGGACAGGAGCTTATCAATGACTTCATAAAGTATTATAACGACGACTCATCAATATTTGGTGGCGATACAGGATTCTACAGTAACATGGGAACCCTTGCAGGAGTATCTGCAAATACATACACGGGCCAGATGGGTTACATGGTATATCCATTTGACAGAGATACCATCCTCAAGGCGACAACACTCAAGGCTGGTGTTAAGAATGCATCAAAGGTTCAGTTCATTATCAACAATCCTGATACAGGTGTTAAGCTTACACTTAACGCTGAGGCTGGAGCCGAGATTGCCGCTGCAGGATCAGAGCCAACACTTTACACGGCTGATCTTACAGAGAAGAATCTCAGTAAGCTTGGAAAGACAGATACAGCAACCATCACACTCTTGGCAGATGGCGAGCAGCTCGCACAGCTGTCACACATAAGCCTTGGAAAGGCCAAGGATAAGGCTCCTGCAAATGTCATCGAGGACTTCGAGTACTATTCAGGAAGCGACGGACTTCTGGATTCCACATACACATCTAACTCAGCCGCAGGATGCAGCTCAAGCTTTGTTCTTGACAAGACACATAAGAACGGTGGCACATACGGCGGTGCGTTCAAGTATAAGCTTGAGACAAATGGATCAGAGGTGTGGACAGGAAGAATTAAGTCAGAGCTTACAAACAATGATTTCTCAAAGTATAATGCGCTTGAGATGTGGGTACAGCCGGACGGTATGGGACAGAAGCTTGTGATCCAGATCACAGATGGAAGCGGCGAGGAATTTGAGGTATACCTCACAGATTTCGTAAAGGGAACAAAGGCACAGTATGTTACTATTCCATTCAGCTCATTCAAGGGTAAGAAGGGTGGTACACTCGATGCATCGGATATAGTCAAATTTGCTGTATGGTGCAACTCGATCGTGCCGGAGGATCACACTGGCAAGTGGACAGTTGACTCAACTATCTACTTTGATGGAATCCAGGCAGTGAAGCTCACAGATGATATGCTCAAGAAGAATCCAGTGGACAAGAATGGACTTATCATAACAGACAAGTCACTGGTTAAGAAGGATGCGGCAGATCCGGGTAAGGACGATCCAACAACAGAGGCTCCAACCACAGAGAATCCAACCACAGAGGATCAGACTACCGAGGCTCCAACAACTGAGAAGCCTGGCAATGACGACAAGACAACTGAGGCTACCACAGCAGCAACAACGGATGGAAGCACAGGTGGAAATGGACAGAACGTGGTAAATACAGGAGATAAGTCACCTGTAGACGTAATGTTTGCGATAATGATAGCATCACTTATCATGGCTGGTGCAGGCTATATCGTTATCAAAAAGGATAAGAAGTAATACTCATTTTAGCCATACAAAGAGCCCCACTGTCGGCGGTGATGAAGACCACCGTCAGTGGGGCTTTATTTGTTGGTTTATATTTGTATGCAATATCAGTTTGCAGCACGTCTCTTCTCAACAAGCTTCTCCACAGGGGTTGTGAGATACATTATGGAGAGCATCAGTGTACAGCAGAACCAGATGATAGGCTCTGTGATGGTAACTCCGAGATATCCAAGTCTTGGAGTGAGTATCATAACCGCAAGTACCTTTCCAACCAATTCTATAGTGGATGACATAACTGGAACGATCTTCCTGCCCATTCCCTGCATTGCACATCTCAGAACGAACAGAGGACCAAGTACATAGAAGCACGTCACGCCGATCCTTACATATCTCACGGCCGGATCTATGATGGCACTGGCAGATGTACCTGCAACCAGCTTTATAAGTGCCGGGCTGAGCAGCCAGCCGAATATTATCATGACAGTGGTTATGATCGTGTTTATGATGATCGCAGCCCTCACACCCTGATGTACCCGGTCGTATCTGCCTGCGCCCATATTCTGGCTTACATATGTCGTCACGGCATTTCCTACTATATATAACATGAACATGAGGATATCAAATATCTTTCTTGCCGCTGTGTGGGCGGTTACTATATCAGTTCCGAGTCCATTGATGGCTCTCTGGAGTATGACCGTTCCGATGTTCACTATACAGCTCATAAATCCCATGGCAAGTGCGGACTGTATGAGGTCTGACCGGTCACTCTTCTCTACGGAGTATTCATCCTTCTCCGGAATCAGATGCTTGGCCTTCACAAGTATATAGATCAGGGCAAGTATGCCCGCCAGCGCCTGTGATATATCGGTGGCGATGGCTGCACCTCGTACTCCCATGTCAAATGCCCTTATAAACATAAGATCCAGAACAATATTGAGGACAACTGATATACCGAGGAATATAAGAGGCGTCTTGCTGTCTCCGACTGCACGCAGTATGTTGGCGCACAGATTATATAATGAACAGAATATGATTCCAACGATTATGATTATAACGTAGCTTGCTGCCATATCCAGTATGTCGTCTGGTGTTTTGAGAAGTACCAGGATAGGCCTTATAAATATGAGACTCAGAACGGTCAGGACAATGGATGCCAGCAGTGTCATGATGGCCGATGCACCGATACATCTTCTCATATTGTGATAGTCCTTTGCACCATAGTATTTGGCTATAGGGATGGCAAGTCCCATGGTTCCGCTGTTGAGGAAGCCTATTATCATATTCGAAATGACTGAGGTTGCGCCAACCGCGGCGAGTGCCTGTGAGCTTACGTAGTTGCCCACGATGGCTGAGTCTGTAAAACTGTATAACTGCTGTGCGATCTGTCCCAGTATCATAGGAACAGCAAATAACCATATGACTTTCATTGGCTTTCCGACTGTTAGATCTTTCATATATAATAAACCTCCTTAATTTTTGCGCCTGATATTCGATTGTACAACAGTTCGCGATAAAGTCAATGTGGTTTTTGCTTAATTTTAAAGAAAAATGTTTTATTTTGTTATATAAAATGTTATGTTAAAGTGTAACGATTAAAAATGGCTTGATTGTGCATACTAACATTTGACATATATTTATAGAAAGAAATGGAAAATATGGAAAAGAATAACAGACAAAAAAATAAGCGTAACAGGAAGAGACATGCGGAGCTCGAGAGAATGGTGTTATACGCAGTGGGCGTCATTCTGCTTGGACTGGTCATAGGCCTTGCTGTGAAAAACTATAGACTTAAGAGCAAACTGGATAATCATAATGAAAAGGACTCGGTTGCCACAGGAACATCGGCGGACAGTGATAATACGAATGGCGATGCCTCAGCAGCAACAACAGAAAAGGTTGCGGAACTCAAGGTTCAGGGAACTGTGGAATGTACGGACATAGCGGTTCCGGCGACTGAGCAGGAAGAGAATTATAATGGCGAGGATCTGGCGGACAATGGCTGTCCATACGCCATCAAGATAAACAGACAGGAAAATATAGTTACTATATACAAGCTGGACGCTGCTGGATATTACACTGTTCCGGTAAAGGCAATGCGCTGTTCGGTATCACCGGTGGGAGAGACTCCTGTCGGACTGTTCAACATACAGCTCAAGTGGGACTGGCTTGCACTGTTTGACAACTGTTATGGACAGTATGTGTCACAGATAGATGGCGACACCCTGTTCCATTCCGTGCCTTATCTGGACACCACAAAGGATTCGCTTGAGACATGGGAATTCAACAAGCTTGGAACCGGGGCATCACTGGGATGCGTCAGACTGTGCGTTGCAGATACCAAATGGATATATGAGAACTGCGAGTCTGGAACATATGTTGATATATTTGACAGTGACTATTATGGCCCGCTGGGAAGACCTGTGCCGGTGACCAGACTGGATAACACTGATGAGACCGGATGGGATCCGACAGACATGGTTGAGGAGAATCCGACCGCAGGAACAGCCGTGATATACGGTGCGGAGAGCCACAGCATAAACCAGGGCGAGAACTATGACACAATGGCGGGAATATGGGCCTTCAATTCACAGCGTGAGGATGTAACGGATCAGTTGAAGGTTGAGGGAACCGTGGACAATATGAAGCTGGGAAAATATACAGTAAAGTACAGCTTTACAGATCAGGGCAGTGAGATATGTAAGAGTATCGAGATAACAGTGGAGGATGATGAAGCTCCTGTTATAACAAGGGTTCCTGTGGAGATAAAGCTGGAGAGTTACAATGGACAGGCTGATGAGCTTGCAGATCTTGTTGCATCTTATGTGAACGCACAGGATGGTGATACACTGATAAGGACAGGAGTGGCCACAGATGGCAATGGCAAGACTCTGGATGGACAGGCACTCACAAGTCTTGGACAGGACGTTATATGTGTGGCTGTTAACAAAATGGAGTCCAATGCGGGCAGCTATACAGTTGTGTGCTGTGCGCAGGACAGCAGCGGCAACAGATCATCCTATCACACAGTCACAGTCACCGTTGAAAAGTAGAGGTGGATCATGGCAGACAGGAAAAGTACAATTTATGATCTCGAAGCAGAGAAGATAAAAGAAAAGATAATCATATTTGCCGCCGATACAGGTGGATATACACAGAAAGAGGTCTCCTTGGAGATCCAGGCATCCCTGGATGAGCTCACGGAGCTCATAGACACAGCCGGAGCCGAGGTCGTGGGACGGCTGGTGCAGAACAGGGACCGCATTGCAAATGACTTGTATCTGGGAAGAGGAAAGGTTGAGGAGCTCAGGGAGATGATATATGAGCTGGGCGCCACAGGAGTGTGCTGTGATGACGAGCTGTCACCGGCACAGTTGATGAACCTTCAGGACGCACTGGACATAAAGGTTATGGACAGGACAATGGTCATTCTCGATATATTTGCAGCACATGCTGGAAGCTACGAGGGCAAGCTGCAGGTGGAACTTGCACAGCTTAAGTTCAGAGCCACCAGACTTGTTGGTATGAGGGATTCATTGTCGAGACTTGGCGGTGGAATCGGAACGAGAGGACCGGGAGAGAAGAAGCTGGAGATAGACAGACGAGTCATAAGGGACAGGATCTCCAGACTGAAGGCGGAGCTCAGGAACGTTGAATCCCAGAGAAGCCAGCAGAGAAAGCAGAGACAGAGGAGCGCTGTGCCGGTTGTTGGCATAGTCGGATACACAAATGCGGGCAAGTCGACCCTGCTGAATGCACTCACGGGGGCAGGAGTATTACAGGAAGACAAATTATTTGCGACCCTTGATCCTACGACAAGAGGATACAAGCTGCCGGGCGGACAGAACATACTGCTCACCGATACGGTCGGTTTTATAAGGAAGCTGCCGCATCATCTGGTCGAGGCCTTTGGCTCCACTTTGGAGGAGGCAAAATACTGTGATGTCATCCTTCATGTTGTGGACGCATCGGATGAAAACTGGGATAAGAACATAGAGACGGTGTACGGCACATTAAAGCAGCTCAAGATAGATGAGAATTCGGGAAAACCTGTGATAACTGTATTCAACAAGATAGACAGAATATCAAAGGATGATCTGGTGGGTGTGCGCGATCTGAGAGCGGACAAGACTCTGTATATCTCGGCTGCCACGGGACAGGGACTCCCGGAGCTTGCCAATGCGATAGAGGAAATACTTAGAAATCAGAAGTCATATATAAGGCATACATTTGCATATTCTGAAGCAGGGCTCACAGGACTTATACACAAATACGGTGAGATCCAGACAGAGGAATATCTGGACGATGGCATATTTATAGAAGCTTATGTTCCAAAGTCAATACTTGGAAAACTTGGACTCAGTTTCGACGATGAAGCTGATTTTTAGTGCTGGCAATGTGGCGTATCAGGCGTTAACGTGCCATTTCACATTGCTTACATAATATGAAGAGATAATAAAAAATGTTTACATTTTATAAGTATTTGTGTAAATTTACAGAGGAAGGATAATGGTTATTCACACAGAAAGGGAGATATTATGAGTGATAATAACATGAATCAGATGCCGGATGGAATGAATCCTAACGGCGCCGATGGTCCACAGCCATCACAGAATCAGCAGGGTGATGCGGGTCAGCAGTATAGCGCAGACCAGCAGTATGCAGGACAGTATGGTCAGCAGCAGTACGGAGCAAACCAGCAGTATGCAGGACAGTACGGCCAGCAGCAGTACGGAGCAAACCAGCAGTACGCAGGACAGTACGGCCAGCAGCAGTATGGAGCAAACCAGCAGTACGCAGGACAGTATGGCCAGCAGCAGTACGATGCAAATCAGCAGTTTGCAGATCAGTACGGTCAGCAGATGAATGCACAGCAGAGTGTATATGATCAGACCGTGAACATGTATGGTGATCAGGCGCACAAGCCTGAGTCTCCAAAGAAGAGAAAGGGTATCAAGATAGCCATAATAGCAGTTGTGGCAGCGCTTGTTATCATAGCAGCATTTGTTGTTGTATTCTTCGTGTTCATCAAGAAGAGTCCTAAGGATGCGGTTAAGGACGCGATGGAGAACACAGCAAAGGAACTTGAGAACAATAATATTGTGGGTATCGTCGGAGCAGATGACATAGATGTCGACAAGCTGGACGTTCAGTCAGATTTTACCATCGACAAGGTTGCCGGAGATGGTCAGCTCGACGGTTCAACATTTACATTTGACGCAAGCACAGCCAAGAGCGACGGACAGAACAGCTTCAAGCTTGGTTCTTCCATGACACTGGCAGGCGAGACAGTCAGTGCGGATGTTGTAATGATCGGTCAGACGCTCTATATGTCATGTCCTGATCTCTTTACCAAGACATTTTCATTTGACATGAACAGTGTTATGGCAGAGCTCGACAGCAAGGATGCGGGAGCCGGCGGTTCAGTTGACAGCGAGGCTCTTCAGAAGATCATAGATGAGGATCTCAAGCCGGCTGCAGATAAGCTTGCAGAGTCCATAACATATGAGAAGGTCGGCAAGGATGAGTTTACAAATGCAAATGGCAAGACTATCAAGGCAGACCACTACACAGTGACAATCACAACAGACGCTATAGATGAGTTCTCACAGGCACTGGTTGACTGTCTGAACAAGTACATGGACAGCAATCTGTCAGATGATATGATGGATCAGATGGGTGTTACAAAGGATCAGCTCAAGCAGTCCATCGGCACTATTCCATCTCTGGTCAGCGCAGTAATGACAAAGGATGCCGTTGCAAATGTATACGTAGAAAACGACAAGGTGATCCGTGTTGACTGGGATTATGATATTGCAGCAGCAGGCGTTAAGCTTTCATTCACAGCAGATTACATGGGTGACGGAAATGTCACATCAGATGCTGTAACAAAGATAGCACTTACATACGGTTCAGATGTAAATATAGAGCTCAAGAGTGAGTCAAAGACTGACACATCAGGAGATAAGATATCAACTGACAATAAGTACACATTATCAGCAATGAGCGGCGGAGAGAGCCAGGAGTTCACAGGAAATGTGACATCAGACTATGACAAGAACAGCGGTAAGATGAGTGGAAGCATATCTGTTGATGTACAGGGTGAGACTGCTCAGGCTGCATTTGAGGGTGTCCTTGCAGATGTCAAGAAGGGCGAGTCATTCAGCATAAATGATGCAAAGCTCACAGTTACAGTATCAGGCGAGGATGTTCTTCAGTGCTCAGGAAATCTCAAGGTAGCAGAGAAGGACAACAAGATAGAGGCTCCTGCAGCAGGAGATGTGGTTGATTACTCAGTTCTCAACAGTGATGATGTAGATCAGTACATCAACATGGATAAGATGGAAAAGATCGTATCAGCATGGAGCGAGATATTTGACTCAGTAAGTGTTGACGGCAGACTTGACGGAAAGTTCGGCACCGACTCAAAGGATACTGAGGAGGAAGAGCCTGAGACAACAGAGGCAGCTACAACAGAGGAAGCAACCACAGAGAAGTCAAATGACAGCACAGAGGAGGAAGACCTTTCAAAAGTTACATTAAGCCTTGGCGATAAGTCAGTAAAGATCAATGATCCAAAGGGATACGAGAGAAGCTATGCTTCAGAGTATACCATATCTTATAATGATGAGAAGGGCGATGTATATGCAAGCTATTCTACATATACACACTATTCAGCAAGTGATCTTGTGAAGAACATGAAGGATACTTACACAGAGTATTACAACGATGAGAACTCCAAGGTCAACGAGATGACAGATGGCACAGTGAAGGCAAAGGATGGCACAGAGGTAACATATCTTGTGATACAGCTCACATCATATGATATGGACAGAACAGAGGTGTTGTTGGTATATCCTACAGGCGAGGATGTAGTTACATGTTCTATCAGCTACTGGGATAAGGTCGACAAGGTTGACGCGCAGAAGCTGTGTGAGACATTCATGGATGCAATTGAGATAAAGTAATAGCTGTACAGCGTGCAGGGAAAATGTGAAAAAGACAGGAGGCAGTGATGAAGGTCGTTAATGTGAAGAATGTGGCGATAGGAGAGGGAATGACTAAGATCTGTGTACCTCTGGTAGCTCCGACGGATTATGATGTGGACTATCAGTCGAGGATCATAGCGAAGTCGGAACCGGACATGGTAGAATTCAGAGCGGATATGTACGAACAGTGCTTTGACAGAGAGGCACTTATGAAGACTCTGGCGAAGATCCATGATAAGCTGGGGCAGTTCCCTATTATATTTACATTCCGAACAAAGGGCGAGGGAGGTTGTATGGAGGCGACCCTCAGCCAGTACCGCGACCTTCTCATGGATGCCATAGACAGTGGATACATAGATATTGTGGATGTTGAATATTTCTCTGATATGGAGATCGTGGATGAGGTCATAGCGGAGGCTCATTCCAAGGGTGTTTATGTCATAGTGTCAAATCACGATTTCAAGACTACCATACCGATGGAACAGATCGTTGACAGATTCAAGTCCATAATATTCACTGGTGCAGATATAGCCAAGATAGCCATGATGCCTGAGGAGGGTTCACAGGTCGTTGACATGATGCAGGCGGCAAAGGAGCTTCAGGAGTGTGGAAATCAGACTCCGCTCATAGTTATATCCATGGGCGAGCTCGGCGTGGAGACGAGAACCACAGGCGAGATGTATGGCAATACAGTATCATTTGCCACGGCGGGAATACCTTCCGCTCCGGGACAGATATCTGTGGATGCACTGAGAAGCCAGCTCACTATGATACATCACATCATAGCTAGCAAATAATATTAAATATATGATCTTATTATTCTGGAAGTCACGGATGAATGCCGGGGCTTCCATTTTTTTAGTGGTGTGTGGCTTGTTTGGCAGATATATGGTATTATGACATAAATGTTCCGGGTGCCCTGTATTGCAGTCGGAGATTAAGGAGATAAGAATATAATGGAAGAAAAGATACACAAGAGGAGAGTCCACTACAGTGGCACTCATCCGAAGAGGTTTGAGGAGAAATACAAGGAGCACGATCCTGAGAAATATGCGGATACGATAGAGAAAGTCATAAGCAAGGGAAGTACCCCGGCAGGGATGCACATTTCAATATGTGTAAATGAGATACTGGATTTCCTTCAGATACAGCCGGGACAGCAGGGGCTTGATGCGACGCTTGGCTATGGCGGACACACAAGGCGCATGCTTGAGAAGCTTCAGGGAAAAGGGCATATGTATGCACTGGACGTTGATCCGATAGAAATAGTGAAGACGAAGCAGAGACTGGCGGATGCCGGTTATGGAGAGGACATACTCACGATAAAGCAGACAAATTTCAGGAACATAGACCAGGTGGCGGAAGAAGCAGGAGGCTTTGATTTTATTCTGGCGGATCTGGGTGTGTCATCAATGCAGATCGATAACCCGGACAGGGGATTCACCTACAAATTTGATGGACCACTTGATCTGAGACTCGACCCGGAGAAGGGTGAGTCGGCGGCGGAACGCCTGAGAGAGGTATCATACGAGGAGCTTGTGGGAATGTTCCAGGAGAACTCGGATGAGCCATACGCTGAGGAGATAGCCACGGTCATCATGAAGAGAAACCGCACTAAGAATTATGTGGAGACCACCACGCAGATGAAGGAAGTTATTGAAGAGGCTCTCTCATTTGTGCCAGAGAACGAGCGGAAAGAGGCTGTGAAGAAATCCTGTCAGAGGTGTTTTCAGGCTCTGAGAATAGATGTGAACAGTGAGTTTGAGGTCCTGTATGACTTCCTTGACAAGCTGCCGGATGCGCTCAGACCAGGTGGCAGAGTTGCCATACTTACGTTCCATTCCGGCGAGGACAGGCTGGTGAAGAGGGCGTTCAAGGCTGGGGCAAAGGCTGGTGTTTACAGCGAAGTCAGCAAGGATGTCATCAGACCGTCAGCGGAGGAGTGCGTCCGCAATCCGAGGGCAAGATCGACGAAGATGAGATGGGCTGTAAAAACAGAATAAAGGACACAGATGGGATACAAGGTTCTTCTGGTGGAGGATGACCACGACATAAGGGAGGCTGTGGCTGACTATTTCACAGGAGTTGAGGCAAGTGAGATGAATGTGAGCTGCGCCTGTTATGGCACTTTTTCGGTGACGATAAGCTCCCGGTAAATGCGCAACAGGCATATAGAGGATAGCAAAAATGTCCGGGATAATTTAGGCAGAACATTTATAGAAATCATAATAAAATTTTCATATATAATACAAAAATATTCATATTTTTTTGACGTAATTGGTATGATATACTTCAAAATATAGTGATAACTTGCGTATATAAAAAAGAAACCATCAGTGTCCATGAAGTTGTAAGTGGGGTGGTTTCTTTTGCGTGAACCCCGGCTTAGACATGAACGGGAAGTGGATATTTTTCAAGATATTATTTTTTAGAGAGGTATTGATATGGGAGATTATAAGGCAGCAGCAGATAGATATAAGAATGTTGAGGGTACAGGATTTTACAGACACTGCGGAGACAGCGGTCTCATGATGCCGCCTCTGGCACTTGGACTCTGGCACAACTTTGGAACAAATGACGATTACGAGAATATGAAGAAAATGTGCTTTACCGCATTTGACAACGGAATAACACATTTTGATATAGCAAACAACTATGGCCCAGTGTATGGAAGTGCAGAGGAGAACTTTGGAAAGATACTCAGAGAGGAACTGGGTGCGTACAGGGATGAGCTGATAATCAGCACTAAGGCCGGATTCGATATGTGGGAAGGCCCTTACGGCAATTGGGGCAGTAGAAAATATCTCATAGCAAGTCTTGACCAGAGCCTTAAAAGACTTGGCATCCCATATGTGGATATATTCTATCATCACAGAATGGATCCGAACACTCCACTCGAGGAGACCATGGGAGCATTGGCGCAGATAGTGAAGAGTGGAAAGGCACTTTATGTCGGACTCTCCAACTATGACGGACCTACCATGGCAAAGGCGGAGCGCATACTTGATGAGCTTCATGTGCCATTTGTGATAAATCAGAACAGATACAGCATACTGGACAGATCTGTCGAGAACAATGGGCTTCTGAAGCAGACATACGCATCAGGCAAGGGACTCATATGCTTCTCGCCTCTGGCACAGGGAATGCTGACAGACAGATATCTGAAGGATATGCCGGCGGACAGCAGGGCAGTGAAGGACGGAAGATTCCTTCATGAGGATCAGGTGCTTGAAACTAGACCTCTCCTCAACCAGTTAAATGAGATCGCAGCCGGATATGATATGAAGCTATCAGAGCTTGCCATCGCATGGCTGCTGAACAAGCCGGAGGTCACAACAGTGCTGATCGGTGCTTCAAAGCCTGAGCAGATCATCAGCAATCTCAAGGCTGTTGAAAAGCAGGCACATACAGTCATGACCGATGACGAATTACAGAAGATCGAGGATGCCGTTGCAGCATTTGAAAGATCATAAAATAGGCAAAACTTTTTTTATACCCCCTCGCAGGAGAAGCCGGATAGAGCTTCTCCTGTTTTTTATATCTGTGCAGACGTTGGGAGAAGTCTGTGCTGTTACAAATACATAAAAGTATGGTATTATATCACACAGAATCTATGTTACGGAGAAAAACTGGTGAAAGAATATATAAATGAAGCACTTGAAAAATATATAGAGAAGGGTACATACCCGTGGCACATGCCTGGGCACAAGAGACAGCCGATAGAAGCCGTCCAAAATGTTGATAACATTTCAAAATCCCGGGAAAACTTCTGGAACGGGGTGTATGCACATGATTTCACTGAGGCTAAAGATCTTGACGACATGCATGAGCCGGAGATGTTCATAGCGGATAGTATTGCCGAGATGAAGAAGGTGTATGGAACATTTGCAACATATATGCTGGTGAACGGTTCCACATCCGGACTTATGACAGCTATACACGCCACCTGTCACAGGGGAGACGTGATACTTGCGGCAAGAAACTGCCACAAGGCGGTGTACAACGCTATCTGTATGTTGGAGCTTGAGCCCGAGTATATAGTGCCGGATTATGTGAGTATGAGCTGGCCTGACGGTGTGGGTCAGAATGAAGTCGGAGCAATATCGAATGGAATGTCAGATGATGGAGAAGATGACTGCGAAATATCGGAAATGATGGCTCCAGGCGATGAAGATGATCGTGAAATGTCAGAGAGGACAGACATACTGGGTGACATATCGCCGGATAAGCTGGAGCTTGCTCTTAAGGAATTGGTAGCAGATGACAGAAAGCCGAGTGCTGTGATCATCACATCCCCGACATACGAGGGTGTTATATCAGATATACGGGGCATAGCAGAGGTAGTACACAGGTATGGAATATATCTTATAGTCGATGAAGCACAGGGAGCACATCTGAACTTCATGGAAGGACATGAGACTGCCATGAAGCAGGGGGCAGATATTGTCATCGAGAGCCTGCACAAGACCATGCCGGCACTCACACAGACATCACTTCTTCATGTGATGAATCCTGAGCTTGATGAGAGGGTTAGAAGATATCTGCAGATATTCCAGACATCTTCGCCTTCATATATATTTATGCAGAGCATGGAGAAGGCAGTTGCATTTGGCGCAAATAACAGAGATGAATTTGCCAGGTATGGGCGGAGGCTTGAGGCATTTGCCGGGAAATGTGATGGGCTCAGAAATATACGGCTGTTCAGACCTGATGCTTCCTCAGTGAAAAATGATGAGATCTGTAATGCGTGTAAAGTGTTCGACCGTGATGAGGGCAGGCTGGTATTTGTCGTGAGATCGGGAACTGTAGACGAGTCGGGACAGAAATTTACAGGGGTTATGCTTGCTGAAATTCTGGCGGACAGGTATGGGTTGATTGTTGAGATGGCATCGGTGAGTTATGTCATTTGTATATCATCTGTTGTGGACAGTGCAGACAGTTATGATATACTATTTAATGCGGTGGCTGAGATAGACGGGAACCTTGGCTATGAGCCGGATAAAACAGACCGGCAGGAGCTGGATATCATATCCGGCAGAAGGTCAGCTATGCCGCCGGGAACCGCGTGGGACAGACCAGTGGAGAGCGTGCCGATTGAGGGTGCGGCTGGAAAGGTGTCGGGGGCATTTGTATATGCATATCCGCCGGGAATACCTGTGCTGGCGCCGGGAGAGGTCGTTGACCGGCAGGCGGTGAACGGAATAAAGTCCATGATAGACAGCGGACTTAATGTGGCAGGAGTCAATGACGGTTATATCAAAGTGCTGTGCGGAGAATGATATGTAGCATTATGATCTGGAAGGTTTG
>OHPB01000675.1_pt1 | contig 21935 bp, 24 predicted proteins | sample 1577621 | NCBI WGS metagenome assembly OHPB01 (sample SAMEA3879577, study PRJEB24766) | human gut metagenome | biome: human-associated habitat; feature: feces | place: USA | collected 1985/1987 | reverse complement strand
GCCAGCTTTTTCAGCGCAAACCCGATTACCTGATTATTTTCAACAGTACCTTTCCAAAGATTATCAATATCTTCCAAGTCCTTTTCTTTTTGAAGTTTAATAATCTCGTCCATGATTTCTTTATCACTTATAACAAGAGAATCTTTTCCTTTATAATCGACTTTTGGCAGCTCAATTTTTGTCTGTTTCACGTTATCAAGCTGAATTTCTTCGCCCTCAAAAGCTTCTGCCTGCACCGCCAAAATACTCATAATCCCTAATAAAATTAATACCTTTTTCATAACAAAGTTATAGCACAACTATGATAATAAATCCATCGATTGATTAATGTTTACATCTTATGATTGTTCATCAAAACAGAAAAAAAAACTATTATTGAACAAGAAGAGGAAAAAGAGTTGAGCAGCGAAAAAACAAAATCGTGTTATATGAGCACCCCGAAAGCTGAAAATAGCTTACCCGATACGCTCAAAATTAAAGCGGATTTACTAAGATCAAAAGAAGCGTTTAAAGAAGCAGCCGGCAGTTATCTTAATTCATTGCTGCTTGATAGAAACAACGCTGAAACTTATTTTGGACTGGGAGTCTGCTATAAAAGCATGGGAAAAATCCAAAAAGCTATCGAAAACCTGGAAAAAGCTGTACTTCTTGATTCAAATAAATTCGAAACATTTTACGAACTTGGATTGTGCCATCTCAGTGATGAGATGCCATGCCGGGCAATAAAATGCTTTATTCAGGCAATTCAACTTGAACCGGATAACCCTGAAGCTATTTACCAACTTGGAAGAGCCCATGAACAATGTGATGAACAGGATATGGCATTGATGATTTACCAAAAATTAATCGAAAATTCTCCGTCATATTTGAATGCATATTTGCGCAAGTCTTCACTGCTAATGAAAATGGAATTATATAAACAGGCTCTGAATATATATCTTACAGTGTTAAAAATTAATCCTAAATATACCAAAATATATTCAGACATCGGATTATGCTTTGACAAACTCGGAAAACAAGCCGAAGCAAAAAGATATTACAGAAAATTTTTATCAGCACTTCCTCAAGACGAAAAAGCTAACGCAATCTTAAAAAGAGTAGAAAACCTGAGACAGATTAAAACCTCAAAGCCTAAGCTTACAATCGTTTAATTTTATAAATCCGTCAACAAAATATCATGCCCGACATTTTTCATAAGGTTTAAGTACGCATCATAATAAACTCTTAGGGCATCAATATACTCATTTAAAGTCTGTTGATGAGCATTTTCAACCTGGATAAGATTCAATAAACTTGCCTGACCTTTCTCATATCTTTTTTTATAAGTATCAAGAACCCTTCCCGAGTCTTTTAGGATATCTTTATAATACCCAATATTAGCTTTTGCATATTTAAAATCATTATAATCTTCTTTTAGGGCAAATCTTAAATGATTTTTAAAAGAAGTTTTATCCGTATCAGCCCTTTCTAAAACTATCTGAGCCTTTTTAACCTCCGGTCCGTAAAAATACAATATAGGAATATCAACATTAACACCGACAAATGCACCCGGAAAAGCTTCTGTACCTGTTTGATGCGCAGTTTGATATGCATAGCCGCCGCCAACTGTAACATCCGGAATCCGCTTATGCTTTGCTTGAACAACTTCGGCTTCTCTTTTTTCTATTGTAGTATTTGCAATAGACAGAGAATAACTATATTTCATTGCGGTGTCTTCTATTGTTTCATAAGGAAGAAGATTTATATCCAACAGCTCAAGATTGCTCTCAAATAAGGAGGTTTCCATGGTATCATACATAACCTTTGAATCTTTAATATTCATAACATCATTCAGCGCAAATTGTGCACCTAAAAGATTTGCTCTTGCCTGATTGAGAAATACAAGCTGTTTTTTATACTTCATATCATTTTGCAATACATCAATACTGTTACTGGAAGAAGCTTTTGACTTTTGTTCTGCAATAGTTTTCATACCATAGAACAGCTTTTCACGCTGCTGCAAAATCAACACCACAGATTTCATATATAAAATATTGAAATATGCTCGCATAACCTCAATTTTTAAATTATGTTCGGCAGCTCTTATTTCATTTTCGGTTATTTTTAAATCAATCTGAGCTACTTTTTTTCTTATACCGCGCTTACCAATTTCTACAGGTACAGCCAGACCAAATTGGCTTGAATTCCCTCTGGTAACTTTTCCCATCAGAAAATTTGACTGAAATTGCGGATTTTTTAAAGCATTAGCAATTTTAATATCCTGCTTTAATTCTTCGGCTTTCTTTCGTTTTGATTTCAAATCAAGATTATTTTCCAGAGCAAGCCCGACAGCAGCTTCCAACGGCAGATGCACAACTTCTGCCAACACGTCGGGAGTAAATATTATTAAACTTACTAATATTAATAAAATCTTTTTCATAAATTTTACCAGCAGAATTTATTTTAGCATAAACATTTTAATATTATTAGATGATGTTCCCAAAATTACATAGGAATATACTGAAAGAAAGCAGGAAATATGAATAAACTCGGAGATATTATGTATAAAAAAATATTAGCAGGTATATGTTTAATTATGACAGGAAGTTCGGTTTTTGCAGCTGATAACTATAATTTACCATTCAGAGGTTTTCAAAATATTCAAGACCGCATGAAACTTGACGTTGTAAACAAACTTCAAGCCATTGCAGATAACGATGGAGTATCATTTACAAAATTATGGCCAAATGAATATTTTCAAAATATAGGAAACCCTTCCTTTATTTATATTGCAAAAAACAGGGAAGATATAACCGATATTATCAAATTTGAATACTCCGTTAACAACAATGAATGCTGGACAAAAGATAATCCTGAATTTTGTATCCAAAAACTTAATCCTATAAAAGAAAGCTATGTATATAATGAACGCCTGATTGTGGAAAGAACTCCGGATTTCATTTCAAAACCTAATGAAAAAGAAGTTTCGGAAGTCCTGTTAAAAAACAGCAAATACTTTGATACAAAACCTATCAAAACAATAAAACCTAAAAAAGAAGACCAAATCAATTTGTTAAGAGATTGCCAATTTGATGAATATGGTATTCTTGAAAGCTGTCAAACATTTAACAGAGATACTGAAGATCTTTTATATACAGAAGAACTAATAAGAAAAGAACCCATAACAAGTGCCGAAGATAATATTAAAGACAAACTGCTAAAATATGTAAAATATGATTCTGAAGATAATAAAATTGAAGAATATATATACTCAAACGGCAAACACACTTTTTATAACAAAGACGGAGAGGTTAAGGAAACATACCAGTTAACTAAAAACAAATTTAAATACTACAACAAAGCTCTTCCTGATTTATGCATAGATGTTGATTTTGTATATGATGAAAACGAACGTTTGATTAAAGAAATTCATTATGATAAAAATCATAAAATTATCAGAAAATACTCCGCAGAATATGATAATGGCAAAATTTCAAAAATTCATGTTGAAGATATGTTGTTTAGCGTAATGTGGGATATCATTCCAATTGAGCAAAGAGATATAAAAGTTCAAGCTTTTTCTATAAGATATTAAGCTTTATATCTAAATATATAATAAAAAGATTTGCTTTATTTAATATTTAGTGTAACATATACACTTGGTAGGATTTTTAATTATGGCAATACAACCGATATATATAAATAACCCCCAAAACCATAGTATGACTAATTTTTTAGCAAACAGGAAAGAAATTTCATACGGTTACATTAACCTAGAAAAATCCGAAGAAGTAAAAAAATACGGAAAAAGCCTTACAACAAAAGATAAAGTATTAGCATCAATAGGTGCAGTAACGGGGGGTGCAATCCCATTACTTACGTTTATGAAAAAACAAAAAGCACCTAATATTTTTAAAGTTAAATACACAGTTAAAGAAATGCTTACAATGGCTGCCTGCGGAAATTTAGGGGGCATTTTGCTCAGTTCTGTAGGGGAACCGAAACAAGATAGAATAAGAAAATGGAAGGAAGGGGCTTTTCAAATGGCGTTAACTTCAATTCCAATGCTGCTTGTTGACGGAACAATAAAACTTTGCGAAAAACAAAAAAATCCAAAAATTAATAATAATTTTGTAAAAATCCTAGCCTCAGTCACAGGGGTTGCAATAGGTTCAAACAGTGCCATTTATATTTCAAACAAATTAAGAAGTGATAAGGAAGCAAAGAAACCAAAACGAGAATTAAAGCTAATCGATATGATTGCAAATTTCGATGATGCTGTTGCAATATGTGTCCTTGCAAAAGTTCCATTTGCAAATAAAATCCATATAGAAAGAGCCTTACCATTTATTTATTCGTTCTGCGGTTACCGCTCAGGTACTGGTGATAGAAAATATAAATAAAACTATTTATTCCTCAAGCCAGTCAAAACATATTTTCAAAAACTTTTCAGGATAATCATGAAATAAGTCTTCTGCATGTCTTGCATTTTTAAATAATACATAATCTTTTTTGCATACTGCTTTTTCAGATAGCATTTTAGTATGCCAAGGTAGAACTGTAGGATCTTTTTCGCCTGCAATAAATAATGTAGGAACAGTTATTTTATCTACAAAATCAATCGGATTATCTTTTTTATACCAAGGAAAGCCTGCCCTGATTGTAAGCCACCTTGAAGGTTCAAATTTTTGAAACAATGTAGGAATCCATGCATCAGGCGAGTACATTCTATTTTCAATTTTCATAAAATCTACAGGGGCAGAAACTGCAATAATCTTATCAACATTTTTATGCTTAGCCCCGTATAGCAAAACAAGCGCCCCGCCCAGTGAAAAACCGAAAAGATAAACCTTCTTATATTTTTTTGCTGCAAAATCAACGACTATATCTATATCTGCCTCTTCTTTTGCTGTAAAGGTATAAAAGCCTCCACTATTTCCATGCCCGCGAAAATCCATAGAAATCACATCATACTTTTCACCTAAAACCCTTGCAAGTTCGTTAAAAGAAGCTGAATCTTTTGTCATAAACCAGCCCGGGCAAAGAATAACAACTTCGTCTTTGCCCGAATCATAATGGTTTATCGAAATTTTTATATTATCAATTGTTTTTAAGAATAACTTATTCATATTATTGAACAGGAGCTGACGGTGCATTTACCTTTGAACCATTCGGTTCAGGAGACTTTGAAACAGGAGCCGGAGCCGGAGCTGCTGCAGGCTGCGTGTCTAATCCCATTATTTTAGCAAAATTCTGCATCAATTCTTCCTGATTAGGGATAGTACATACATTTCCGCCAATAAGCATTGCTACAAGTTTCTCCTCTTCAGGTGTTAATTTTTTATCACCTGCTAAAGCTGCAGCATTTGGAGTTTGCAACATTTTACTTACAAAAGTTTCATTTTTTTCATAATGTGCAATTATTGCATCAACAATAATATTTAATTGTTCTTGCGTAAATCCGCAGTTAATAATCGGCTCAATCTTTGAAATATCTTCATCTGTAACTTTTACTTCAAAAACCTCTCTGATATCTTTACCGATTCCGCTGATTTTACCTGAAAGATGGTACTGGCATTTATTTTCAACCCAGCCATTAATATCTATTTTGAAACCTATTTTTAAACCAAACAGATCAATATATTCACTCCAGTGAAGAGGTTCGCATGTTCTTAAATTTGAAAAATATCTGTTCATCAATTCGTTTACCTGTTTATCAATAGGATTGTCTACCGCCTTCAATTCATTTTCTTCAACACCCCTCAGTTGAACAGCAGCCTCGTTAATAGTTTTTTGACCTGCCGCATTTATTGGCTGTATCGCACTTGTGACACACTGTGTTCCAACAAAAACAGCCGCAACTAATACTAATAATTTTAAATTTTTCATAATCTTTCCTTTATTTTCTTAACGCTATAATCCAAAAACCGAACCGAACATTCCTGCAGAATCATCCGTATTCAAAATTGTACAAGCTCTATCATTTAATATTACATTCATAAGCTCAATGTCAGATACAGACATATTACTCCTATCAGGCAAAGAGATATCCTGCGGATTTTTGAGCATATTATTTTTTGCTCCGTTATTTCTTTCTTGTTCCTGCAAAATAGAGTCCCCAACTTCTTCAAGCTGTTGTCTGGTAAATTCACACCTAATTTTCGGCTCAAATGTTGTGATTTTAGCATCCGAAGCATCAAACCCGTATATGGAATTGAACATTTCACTAATACCGGTAGATTTAGCAATGAAGTTCAATCGGCATTTGTTATTAACCCAGCCTACAATACTTACCTTGAATTGAAAATCAATTCCAGAAACCGCCGTATTTAAAACTTCACTATACGGCTTGCACATCATAACATTATCTGCAAACTTATTACCGGTTGACGGGCGAGTTGTTCTAACTGTAGTCTTAGCAGACGAAGAACTGCGCGCTGCAGGTTTCCGAACATTTTGAACAGAAGAATTTTTAGCTCTGTTTATCTGTCTTTTTGTTGTTACAACCTGCGCAAAAACCTGAGAACCTGCCACAACCGCTACTAACGCTAATATTAACCAAAATTTTTTCATATTTCCACCATCTTCTCTCCCTGATTATACCAATTTAGCAAAAAAATTTATATAATACATTTGAATGGTATTTTTAACAGTTTTATTATAATATATAAACAAAAGAGCTTTATAAGGGGTAATCAGACAAAATGGATAAAAACGTTAACAATGATTTGCTAATTCTTGGAATTTGTATTCTGGGATTGGGGCTGGCTTTAGCCGCATATTCAATTTCAACCTACACAGAAATTAAAAACCTTAGCCAAAAAGTTGACTTTGAACTAGTTGATGGTAATATCCAGCTTTCATCTTCAGACAAATACTATAAATACTTATCCTTTGCTGATTTTTTAAACCAAAAATTAGAACAAAATAAAAATATTCCGATAAAAAACGCTTCCTGCGCTTATCTTGATTTTGCACAACATAACGCAATAGAGCTGTATAGACTGACTTCAAGAAAAATGGATTTGGATGAATCTAAAAAAAATGTAGCCGCAGGAAATGTCCGCGCACTATATAACATGCTTGATAACTACAGGACCTGTAAACAAACAAATGAATACAAAACCGAATTAAATAATATATTAAATGAGATTCAAGAATCCGAAAGTCTGCAACTCAACAGGCAACAGCGCATGAATGAATTTTATAACAACTATAAAGACAGATACACAAAACAAGCACAGCAAGAAGAAGCTGGAATAGCTGCCGATTCAGAATATCCGGTCAAACAAACCATGCCGGAGGAGCAAGACATTCAACCGCTGCAAAATCCGGAAGTTTTAGATATTCAACAGGAAAAATAATAGCTTTATTTATTATTTTAAATTAATAAATAAAAAAAACCACTCACAAGTGAGTGGGTCGTTTTCTGCATCCTAATGGTCTCTTTTTAGTGTTTATTATTTAGGAGTTTATATGTTTTTGGGGTTAATGAACTATTTATATTTAGTGTTTCGACTACACTTAAATCTTATGTAATTATTATGCCACAAGAAAAATTATATGTCAATAAGATGTTTTTATATTTTTTCAGATAGCTGAAATTACAGGAATAGTGTACATTCTACACTTTACAAAACTTAATAATCTTAGTTTTGATATAATTTTTGGCATGTTTTTGTAATTTAAAATCAATAAAAAACTAAAGATGTTTATTAACAAATATTAAGCAAACATGAAAAAATTTAGCAATTATTTATTAAATATATACTTTATACATATAAGAGACGAGTATAAAGGATGATTCTATGAGTTATAATGACGGAAAAGCATCAATAGACGCAGTAAACAGAACAAGTGCTATGAGCAACCCGCAATATGTTCAAACTGATCTTGGAATAAAAAAGACTGACCAAAACACTCAAAATATTATAAGTTCAACATTTGGTGAAATTAAAAGATTTAGTGATGCAATGTGGTATGCCATAGGTTTTGATCCTAACGTAAACCAAGCTTATCAAAATGTGATAAATGATCCAAATACACAAATCGTTGTGGGAGATAAAGTTTACCACCCGCACCCCGGAATCGGCAACCTGCAGCCATACAACGAAGCAGGTAACCCGGCTGGCGGAGCTTTTTCACTACACACACTTGCATAAGGAGATAACAAATAATGCAACAAATCGGCGGAATACAATTAAACCCTAAACCTGGCACTGATTTTAATACACAATACAGTGTGCCTGATACCGGTTTGACTAACAATACAACCCTTTCTAAAAGTTCTCCGCTTTATAACCTTTTACAAGTCATGTTTCAAGGAAAACAAACAGACAAAGTCGGAGAGTTTGCTAACAGTGACGTATTCCAGCAAAACGGATTAAAACAAAATCCGGATAAAGGTGAACATAAATTATTTACACAAGCATAAAAAAGTCCTTTGAGAATTATTCAAAGGACTTTTATTTTAATATTATTATTAACTATTAAAATCTATACAGCTGCAACAGATTTTGATTTTTCAATACAAGAAATCAAAGTGCTGGCAACAGTATCCTGTTCTTCTTTAGTTAATTCCGGGAACATAGGAAGTGAGATTACAATTTCTGTATTCTTTTCAGTTACAGGAAGTGAACCAGGTCCCATGCCAAGCCATGCATTAACTTTTTGGAAGTGAAGCGGAATCGGATAATACAACATAGCGCCAATACCATTTTCACCTAACATTTTGTGAACTGCATCTCTGTTTGGAATTTTAACTGTATATTGGTGATAAACACAATGAGTATCATCTAATTCAACAGGAGTTTGGATATCTGAACAGCTTGCAAATAATTGATTATAATATGCAGCATGTTCTCTTCTTTTTGCATTCCATTCTTCAATATATCTTGCTTTAATTCTTAAAATAGCTGCTTGAATTTCATCAAGTCTGCTGTTTACACCCAATTCATCATTATGGTAACGAACCATTGAACCGTGGTTTCTTAAAGCAATCAATCTATCTCTGAGTTTTTCATCATTAACAGTACAAAGACCACCATCACCCATTGTTCCTAAGTTCTTAGTAGGATAGAAGCTATAGCAGCCGATTTCACCAAATGTACCGACTTTTTTACCTTTATAAGATGAACCGATGGCTTGGCAGCAGTCTTCAATAACTCTCAAATCATGCTTTTTAGCAATAGCCATAATTGCATCCATATCACAAGGTTGTCCATACAAATGAACCGGGATAATAGCTTTTGTCTTTGAAGTAATAGCAGCTTCAATTTTAGCAGGATCAATATTATAAGTATCTGCATCAATATCAACAAATACAGGTTTTGCACCAACCATGCCGATAGCTTCCGCAGTTGCTACAAAGGTAAATGCTGTTGTGATAACTTCATCGCCTTCACCTATATCTAAAGCTCTTAGGGCAATATGCAAAGCATCTGTACCAGAGTTCAAAGCTACAGTGTAATTGCAGCCAATGTAGCTTGCAAGCTCATTTTCTAACGCTTTAACATTCGGTCCTAAAATATAACAACCGGATCTCATTACTTCACATACAGCCTTTTCAGCTTCTTCCCCAATTTGTGCATATTGGCGTTTTGAATCAAAAATAGGAATCATATTTATCTCCTTTATTAACCTACCAAACTATATAAGATTATTATACCATAGCTTTTTACGTCTTAATATAAACTTTATATTAGCGCATTTAAGAATAAATATTTACAAAAAACATAATAATTAAGGCAAAAAATATTATTTTTATGTTTTAAATAGAAAACTAATAAGGAGAAAAACATGAATATATCAGCAATAAATTTCAACTACCAAACCCCAAGCGTTAACTTACAACACTCAACCCCAAGTTCTAAACAAAATCTAGGACAAATAAACTGCGATACAGTTTCATTCAGCGGCACAGCTAAAATTTCCAAAACATTGGCAGATGCAATAAAAAGTAAAAACTACGAAAAAATTCTTGAAGAATTAGAATATTCATTTGAAAAACTAAAGAGCGGGAAACTTGCAGTTCTTGAATACGGACAGCCAGAACCGGGCAAAACCTTTGCAGCTTTCGGAATAGATGAGGTTAAATTATTTAACGCAATAAGTAATTTTGGAGAAGCAGAAATGAAAGATTCCGCAGTAACAAAACTGGGAAATCAAACCTTTGATTTCATAAATATTTCCGGTTCTAAAGTTACAGATCTTGGAAACGCAAAAATCGGCACACTTTCCCTATCTCCGGAACAAGCCCTGACTTTAAACTTCAAAAATGCAAAAATCGAAAGTTTGATGATTTCTGAAAACGAAAAAACTGCCGAAAAACTTGGCGAACTGATGAGTAGAGTAAAAGGAGATGTTTTATACTTCCCTGGAGATGATAATGTTTATAAACTAACTAAAGAATTTTAAAGCTTCTTCACTTTACACTTTTATTCAAAAAAACACCTCTGAGATAATACTCTCCGGGGTGTTTTTAAATCTTATATATTTGTAAAAAACTTCTCCGCAAGTTCAATATATAAATACAAATTTGACACATTACGACATCTGTAGTACAATAGACCCACTTACCTATTATTTATCCGTTTATGCACTGGCTAATTTTTGCATCTGAATTATTCTAACTTGGGAAGAAGAAAGAGAGGTCTTATGTAAAAAGTTTTAAACGAAATATATTTAGCAAAATAAAAATTTAATATAACACTATAATGCAATTATCAAATAATTGCTTTTTAAACTTTAAAGTTTTAATTGGTTTATCTTGTTACAAACCACAAATAAAATAACAGGTATAAAACAGAACTAATTATACCCAACCAAAACAAAATATTATATGTGTATCTTATTTTTTCATTTTTGAATGCTATATCTATAATAAATTTATTATGCGCAATTTTGTGTATAAACATTTCGATGGGCAATATTAAGATAATCAGGGGAATAATTACAATATAATATCTAAAACATATATCTCCTAAAAAAGCAATCAATCCCATTAAATAATTATAGTCAGAAGTGTACATGAATAATGTTATAAATAACATGCATAATAAAATACTAAAACCAACATTTCCTAATATGGATAAAATATTCATACATATATATTTTGTCATATTCATATCGTAATAATAAAACAAACAAATTTGCAAAAGAAATGCTAACCGATACGCTAAAATATCAAAAACAATACGGGCTTAGTAAAACTCCCGCAAGATGGATTTCAGCTCAGATGCAGGCGAGATTCGAGCCGTGCAGATGAGGGTACCCCTTGTGGGTAGAACCTCCGGTGTTTTTAAAATAAAAACACCGCGGTGAGAAGACTTTCCGGGTGTTTTCTTTATTCTTTTATTTCTTACATAAATCTTTGGATAAAACTCCCGGAGATGGATTCGAACCACCGTTAAAAGAGCCAGAATCTTTCGTCCTGCCACTAGACGATCCGGGATTACATGTTTTATTTTAGCATTTGAAAACAGAAATACAAGCCCTAAGAAGTGATTAAATTAAAAAATATTGATATCATTTAGGGTATTGATTGTATATTCAGAGGTTTTAGACAATTCATCTTGTTTAATCTGTCCGGTTGCAACCAGAATTGTTCTATCTAGCCCGGCATTTTTTGCTGCAAGATAATCCATTGGAGCATCACCAATCATGATTGTGGATTGAGGATTTGCCCCGAGAATCTCCAGCGCCATTTTTACGGGGGCACCGCTTTCTTTTGTTTCTGTAGTTGATTCTCTGCCGATAACAACATTAAACAGAGGCTCCCAGTTAAAATGTTTAAGAGTCAAGTGAGTTGATTCAACAGAATCAGAGGTAACTATTCCGGTCTTTACCCCGCGGGATTTAATATTTTTGATAAAATCGATTGCTGAATCAATCGGCTTTGTATATTTAATCATATCTTGATAAAAAATTGTACTGACACTATCAAAAATATTTTCAAGTTCATTTTCACTGATATTAACCCCAAAATCTTGCAAATCCTTACAAAAAATTTGAATAATAACAGGTCTTGAATAAAGCGCTGTAATCCCATCTGATAGCATCCTAGCGCAAGAAGTATCATACCCGAGCTTTAAACAAAGTTCAGGGAACAAACCTTCTTTTAAGCCATAAAGCTTGATAATTTCATTTACCCTAAGCTCTGTCATTTTGCCCCAAAAATAGTGAAGGTCAATAAAAGTTCCGTCTTTGTCAAACAAAACAGTATCAATATTAGAAAATTCGTGATTATTAAATTTCAAATTAATCATTATTCACCATAACATCTACAAGTGATTTGGCAATTTTCACAGCCTTGGCAAGCTTATCAGGATTTGTAAATAAATCATCAGCAGTTAGATATTCTTTTACGATTTTTCTGGCATAAGAACCAACTGCAAGGCAATGCGGCTGAATCCCGCACAATGAAGCTAATTCTATTGATTTTGTATTTGTACCGCCAGACATCATAATATAAGCAGACATATCAGCATTTTGAAACAGTTGTGCGGTCGCAACAGCCTGAAGCGTTGTTCCGTATTCATCATTATTCCCGCTCATTGCAACTCCGTCAGCCTGAATAATTGTGGTATAAGGTTTTCTAATTTCCAGCATTTTTTTGACACGTTCTTTTAACTTTTTGTCCCCAAGCTCCGAGCGGTCAAGCGATATACACAGCATTCCGTCAAAATAATCATTGATTTGCAGCCATTTGTCCATAACATCATTTTCATCAGTTGAAATAGCATGAAACTCAATACAATCAATACCCTTAGCAATAAGTTTAGGTAAAACCTCTTTATAATCCTGAAGCTGAGTAACCATCTGGACAGCATGTTTCGGGCAATTATTCGCGCACTGAGAACAGCCTATACAGCGGACTTGTTTAACCTTATACTTATCAAGTTCAATAATCGCATCATGCGGACAAACAAGCTTACATCTGCCGCATTTTACACATTTATTTTGATCAATAACAGCTTTTGTAATATGAGGATCACCATCAATCCCTACACTGACACAAAGATAGCGATTCTCTTTTATCCCTGCTCTTTCAAGTCCCCGTTTTGCAGCATCGACAATCTCAGGTTTTGCGCATAAATCAAAAAAATTACAGCCCGCAAGAGAATAAATCAGAACAAGCTTTTCAACTTCCTGAGCATCTTCATTCCCGGCTCCGCATACCAACTTAAAACACTTTTTATTATCTAACAAATCTTTTAGCATAATATCAATACCTTATTAAAATATATTCCACGCTGATATTTTATTACAAAAAAAGAAAAAAGATTTAAAGACATTAGCAAAATTTTTTTTGAGAGGCTTTATAATAGATACAAAAGGGAACACTCGGGAATGCAAATATCTCCAATTAGTCCGGTAAAAGTTAGTTTTAACGGCTGGACTCCAAGAAAAAATGAAAATAAAAAACAGATTGATTTGATAAAAAATGTTGTTGAAGATGCTTCAATCAAAAGAATTGCAATATCAGGTCACAACAATCCTGATGCTGATTCTATCGGAGCATGTTTTGCAGCTGCATATTTACTGAACAAAAAAACCGGACAAATGATTGATGTATATATTTTTGGACGGGTTCCAAAAAAATTTAAATATCTTCAAGACAATAATGTTATGAATGTTATTGAGCTTGAAAAAGATCCGCAGTATTTAAGAATTCCACCAAAACAGTACGATTTGGCTGTTTCTGTTGACACATCTGATATCAATTTGATGGACAGAGATTACTATAGAGATGTTTTTAAGCCTGCAAGAAAAACTATTAAAATAGATCATCACAAACTACCCGAGATCATGAATAATAATTTACAGAAACGAATGATTTATGCTGATATTAATTTTACGGATAGTTCTTGCCCATCCGCGTCAGAAATTATTATGCAACTAACAAAACCTCTGGGACTATTACCGTCAGAACTTCCGGCAGGGTTTAACAATTCTATCTATACGGGAATACTTGGAGATACCGGAAATTTTAATTATGCAACAAACACTATGCCATTTTATGATACTGTTTTGTTAGTAAAAAACGGATTGAACCCCGAAAAGGTTGCCCGAAGAATGAATGCAAAACTTTCGAAAGAGGGTCTGCAGGTAATGGCTATGGTTCGAGAGAGGGTAAAATTTAAAGGTAATGTAGCTGCGTTGTATATAGATAACGATGTCCAAAAAGCAATTGATAATATACAAGATGATGACATGCGATACGAGGTACAAAACAGAATTAAAACATATTCGGCTAACCTTCGCAATATTGAAGATATAGAGGTCTCCTTACTTATTACACCAAAAGAAAATAACTGCTTATATGTAAGTGCCAGAAGCAACCATATCAATGTTCGAAAGATTGCTTTAGCTCATAACGGCGGCGGACATGATAAAGCTTCAGGCTTTATAGTCAGAGCAGAAAAGAAAGATGAATATGTTATAAATGATGTAATCAAAGAGTTTCAAAAACAGGTTAATGCAAGAAAAGAGCAAATTCAAACAGCCGCCGAAAAGAAAAAATCATTTGATAAAAAATTTTAATGAAAATTTTACAGAAGTTGCAGCCTTGAAGTTTCAAAAATTCATCCGACAGACTTAAATTATATTACTTTCCGGAAATTGAATCAATATCAGTTCTTTCAATTTTAAAAATTACAGGGCGGAGTCCATCGTTGCAGCTTACAATTGCAACACCTTTTTCTTTAATCCAATCACCGTAATAGAACAATTCATCAACACCATGAGAAAGTGCAAAAACATATTGATAAATAGCTTTCCAAGCCTCATTGCAAAATCCTTCAGGGCATTGCCAATCAGCATAAAAAACTTGCCCTTCTTTTAACATAGGACAAGGAGCTAAGCCATCAACACCGTATTGTTTTGCTAAATCTTTTTCAAAGCCCCTTTTTAGAACAGTTATTTTACATTTTTTCATCACAAACCTCTGCTAAATAAAAAATAAAAGAGATGCCTGATGACATCTCCTTTATGGCTCCCCAGGCTGGACTCGAACCAGCAACCCTTCGATTAACAGTCGAATGCTCCGCCATTGAGCTACTGAGGATTATGTGTCTATCCTACAACAAAAAAATTTTATTGTAAAGCCCTTTTTTTATTTTTTTAGAATAATTGAGATTTTTGTTTTATATGTTATTATGTCTTGTAGCTTAGGTGATATTTTTGAAAGGAGTGTGTATTATGTCTAATCCGGTTATAAGAGAAAATATACTAAAACCATCTTTTAATTCATTAGATGAAAATAACACCATGACAATTAATGGTACAATCCTGAAAACGTGCTTTTTAGGACTTTTAATGAGTGCAACTTTTGCTTACACTTGGTATCTACAGCTTGCAGGGTTTGCGGATAAGGCTGCTATGCTTTATAAAGGTGGTCTTTTTGGCGGAATCGCATTAGTTTTATTTATCTGTTTTGCACCAAAAAACAAATTTTTAATCATTACAACACCGCTTTATGCCCTGTGTGAAGGACTTATTTTGGGATACATTTCAGCTTTGGCTAACAAATTTTATCCAGGGGTTGCTCCGCAGGCGGCATTAGGAACATTCTTTGCTTTATTTGGCATGTTCTTGTTATACAAAACCAAAATAGTAAGAGCAACCCAAAAATTCAAAATGGTTATATTTAATTCGACATTTGCAATTTTTGGAATTTACTTATTACAATTTATTTTAAGCTTTTTCAATATTACTATTCCCGGAATATTTTCAAACAGTTTAATTGGTATCGGTTTCAGCGTACTTGTTGTAGCTATCGCATCATTTAACTTAATAGTAGATTTTGACAACATCGAAACCCTATCAGGGCAACTTGATAAGAACTTTGAATGGTATTTTGGATTTTCCCTTCTTGTTACAATCATTTGGATGTATATAGAAATTCTGAATTTATTAATGAAACTCCAAAGCAGAAATAATTAAATATAAATTTTAATAGATTTACTTTTAGGAGGCTGCATAAAACATGCAGCCTTTTTATACTTTGATTTTAACCTATCATCTAATACAAATAGAGGAGATTTTATGACAACAATTAAAGATATAAAATTTACCCCCGACATGTCATGTAAATCTATATATAATGTATTGGAGCTTCAAAATGTCAGAACAAGTTTTAATGCCGATGATAGGCACAGACAACATAGAAAATAAAAAACGAGCAAAAGATTCACTGGAAAAAGCCAGACTTGCTCACGAAAAATACCTGCTCGGGCAGAGAAACAATGACCTGCAAGAAGCCGTTGAATTTTATGTTGATGCTGTTAAATATGACCCGACAATACCTGAAACGTATTATCGATTAGCATCATTAATGTGGGAACAAGGACAAATCAGCGTTAACACTGCTATCGAACAGTGCAAAACTGCAATTTCATTATCTCCGTCAAATAAAGATGCACATCTTTACACCGGATATTTCATGCAGCTTGCTCAGGATTTTGGCTCAGCTGAAAAAGAATTTAAATCAGCAATTTCCATGAATCCACTCTCTTCCGGTCGCCCTAGAATGATTTTATCTCAATCACTTTTGCAGAAAATTAATTCTCAACAAGGAACATACAAGGATTACATTGGATTCTTATATTATTTTTTAACAGGAAGCGTCATGCTTGCCTGGGATCGCCCGACTATGAAAATGTTTTATAAAAACATGACAAATGATGTTTCTATATTTTCATACAACACCGTCGGAAAATTTCTGGAAAACTTTAAAATGTACGATTCTGCCGAAAAATTATATAAGCAAGCAGTTAACAAAACCACAAACAGCGAATATTTCTATAATAAAATCGGAGATTTAGCACTAAAAAGTAAGGATATTGATACTACCGTAGAATGCTACAGAAAAGTTCTTGAAGCAAATCCTATGAACCGCGAAATTCTGGTAAAACTTGCAACAATCATGCAAACGTATTTCCCTGAAAACACGGAAGAAGCAATTGATTGTTATGAAAGACTTTTGGAATTTGATGTGGATACAGCTCAAATTTACTATGAACTGGGTCATTTATACTTGTCAAAAGATGATAAATTAAATTCAGTAAGCGCGTTTAAATTAGCAGTAGACAGAGATCCTGAAAATCCGTTTTTCAACAACTCTTTAGGATATGCTTATGCAAAAGCAGAACTTTATGACGATGCAATTGAGCATTATCAAAAAGCAATTTCAATCAACCCTGATGCTGAATGGACTTCAATAGTTTGTCAGGCACTGGGCTCGATTTATGCCGAAAACAAAGGTAATGTAGAAGCGGCAGTTTCAACATATCAAGCAGGTATAATTCTTGACCCGAAAAACTATGATTTATATATTGCTCTTGGTGATATATATATGGCAGATTACGACTTAGACAAAGCTATCCGCTCATATTGCGATGCAATCACATTGAATCCGGAAGACTTCCGGGCATATTCAAAAGTAGGAATTGCTTTATGGGAAAAAGATTATCTAGAAGAAGCACTTGTCGCTTATCATAAAGCCGTAGAATTAAAACCGGAAAATGAATTTGCGCAAAACAATCTGGGAATTCTGTATTTAGACGGGCTGGCAGATGCAGAAGAAGCTTTGGAATACTTTGAAGAAGCGATTGCTCTGAACCCTAATTACACACTTGCATATTTTAACGCAGGGCGTGCAAGCCAAGAAATGGGCTTTACTAACGATGCTGCGCATTACTACCAAATGGCAATAGATTTAAACAGACTAACAGAAGAACTTGATGAAACAGATATTCAAGAAAGACTTCACAGCCTGTTCGAATTATAAGGATATATTTATACATTATATTAAAGAGGTAAAGGTGTTCATATTTTGAACACCATTTTTTTCTTTTTATAAATTACTTATAATTTTGCCAGTAAATTCAGTAGTCGAAAGGTTTCCACCCAAGTCCCCGGTTTTATAACCTTCTGATAAAGTTTTAAACAAGGCTTTTTCAATTCTTTCAGCATAAGGATTTTCACCGATATACCTTAGCATTTCAATTGCAGACATCAATAGAGCTGTCGGGTTTGCTTTATTTTGCCCTTTTATATCCGGGGCAGAACCATGAACAGGTTCAAACACAGCGCAGTCAAGCCCAATATTTGCACCTTGAGCTACCCCAAGTCCGCCGATTAAACCGGCAGTTAAATCTGAAACAATATCTCCGTATAAATTAGGTAAAACCAAAACATCAAACCTTGACGGATCCTGAACAAGCTGCATACATAGATTATCTACCAAAATTTCACGGGCGGAAATTTTATAATATTGTGATGCAACTTCTCTAAAGGTTTCAAGAAATAATCCGTCTGATAACTTCATAATATTTGCCTTGGTAACACAGCAAACCTCATGCCTGTTATTTTTCAGGGCATATTCAAACGCAAATTTGCAAATACGTTCTGATGCTTTTCGGGTAATGATTTTAATACTGTGTGCAGTATCATTATCTACCTGCTCCTCAACCCCGGCATATAAATCTTCTGTATTTTCACGCACAACAACAAGGTTAACATTGTCAAAACGAGTTTCAACACCGGGTAAATTTTTACAAGGACGAAGATTTGCGTATAAATCCAAAGTCTTTCTCAATTGAACATTAACGGAGCGAAAACCTTTACCGATAGGAGTTGTGACAGGAGCTTTCAGGGCAACCTTATTTTTTCGAATAGAGTCTAAAACCCTGTCCGGTAACGGTGTTCCTTCGGCTTCAATAACATCAGCTCCGGCAGTTTGGATATCCCAATCTATTTCCAGCCCACTTGCTTTAATAATTTCTACAACACTATCAGATATTTCAGGACCAATCCCGTCACCATTAATTAATGTTATTGTACGCATAATAAAAACCTCCATTTGATAGTTTGATTATACTATAAAGTGGAGGGGTTGTGTAAAATTGTAGGGGAAAAATTATATAAATTATTGTTATGAGAATGTTTTAAATGATCTATCTATATTTTTATTCATTGCAGACTTAACTGACTCATACTCGGTTTGAAGTGAAGTATGCTCTGTATCTAAAGTTTTAATCTTGTTTTCATACTTTTTGTCTTGTGCTGAAATTTCATTATTTTTTCTTTGGTATTCAGCTTCAGCCTTTGCAATTGCAGAATCATCATCTTTTTCTGTAAAATCTATGCAAGATGAATATGTTGTTGTTCTCCAGCTAATACCTTGTAAAAGCACACTTGTCGGATTGTCCATATCAGGGATAAGATTAGTAGCATCTTCATTTGAAGCAACTTCTAATGTAATTAATCCCTGAGTTAAGGCATCTTGAATCCATTGCTTGCTTGAAGCCAATTTACTATCTAACTCTGTATAATTTGTAGCGTTTTTACCTTGAGCTGATTTGTCGGAAGATTCTCCATTCATTCTGTACCACAAGTTTTTATACCAAGTTGCCTTTGTTTCATCTGAATAAACATAAGTTTCTTCAAGAGTTGAACAACCAAGATTTTCAGCCTCTTCTAACATTTCTTCTAATATTACATAATACTGTTGAACATTTTTATAAACTTCGGTTTCCTTCTTTTCGGTTTCACCGGTTTCAGGATTCTCAACATATTCATAAGCCGCCTTTGATTTTAACCAGTTATCAAAAGTCATGCAGTCGGAATATTCATTCTTTGCCACAGACAAATTTGCCATCGGCTCATCAATATCCACCGTCAAACCTGAATTATGTTTTGCCAAAGCATCATTATACACATCTAGAGCTGTTATATATTTAGCATAACTGGTAGCTTTTTCAGCCTGATAAGCTTCATCTGAAGATATATCATTGCCGGCTGCGTCTTTATATGTGTTCATTTTTGCAGTCTGAATAGCAGCCTGCCAATCTGTATAATAATCTTTAACTCCGCCATCTGCAACAGGAGTTTCCAATTTCAGAGCATTTGCAGCTATTGTTTCTGACTTGTATTCTTTTGTAATACCATATTTACCCAAGAATTCATCTAAATTTTCAGATTCTTCAAAGTTTTTCTTATCAGCTGTCGGAACAATCAGCTGACCGCTTGTGTTTATCAATGCATACTGATTTTTCATATCAGAATATTGATACAATGCATTAGGAGTCAAATTTTCGGTTATAGCAGATCCTTGAGCGTCATAAGTTGTAAATTGTAATGCCTTAGTATTCAGCGCTGCAATATATTCACTGCTGGCTTCTGATGAACGATTTGCCAATCTCATTTTTGCATTAGAAATCTGCTGAGATTCATATTCATTTGAAGTCAGTCTTGCAGTTATGGTTAATAATCTTGCCTGTGATGCTGAAATTCCCATTTCTTACAACATTCCTTTCATAACTTATTACTATCTCTATCGGCATACTTTATGGTTAACTTTAGCTTTTTTAGGCATTTATTAAGTAATGTAACAAAAGTTATATAAAGTGAATATAAAAAGTCAATAATTTTTTACAGGAAGTTTTTATATATATGTAAGAGATATTCAAAAGAGAGAGTGAAATTTATGGCAGCTACATACGATGCAATTGAAAGAAATAAAAAACCAGCAGGCGCTTTAGAAATTCCTGAAAACTTTCATTTCTACTATTTGAATAAACAAGACAGACAAATGAGATTTAACAACGGCGGAGATCCTATTTACGCTGTGTTCGATAAAATTGACAACAGACCGCTATCTAAAATCGCTAAAGATTTCGTCAAAGAATTAAAAGATGACTCTATCAGATTTATCTCTACTTTATTGAATTAATACGTAGGCAGTAAGCTAGTAGTTTTTAGCCAAACTCCTACATTTACCCCTTACCCCATCTTACATCTTACAAAATTTTGCCCCATTTCGGGGCTTTTTTTAATTTTTACTGTAAATAGTAGCTTCTACATTTTTATGCGGCAATGTTAAGTCTTCCATTGATTTAACAAGCTGTGCTTTTGTATCAGCTTCTACAAATTTTCCTCCGGTAACATTTGCAGTACACTGGAGTTGTGCAAGGTCATCTTCGTCATGCACATTAAATGCAATTACATCAATTTTGATATCTTTTCTTGTCTTAACCAGTTCTATTGAATAATCACACGGGCTTTCGTCGCAATTTTCCCCGCCGTCTGTCAGCAGAATAATATGTTTTACCCCGTCATATCCATCTAAATCTTTGTTGACGGCTTGTTTAAGAGAATATGTGATTGGAGTCATTCCTCTTGGTCTAAGACGCGACATTTCAGAAAGAATAGAAGAACTGCTTGAAAAACCGAGAGGTACTACAAGCTCAGAACTTCTGCATGCATTATACGCGAAAAGATTGCATGTATGACCGTAAACTCTAAGTCCGACTTTAGTTTCGGAGGAGATTTGCGGCAAAATATAGTTCATCATTTCCTTAACCTGATTTGCTTTTGTCTTGTGTTCAAGAAATTCCCCCATGCTGTTTGAATAATCTACAACAAAAAGCAGCTTGTCACCGTTATCCTTATAGCTGTAATCAGAAGGAGTATAAACCTCATAGGCAAAAACAGGAATAATTATTAAAAGCAATAAAAACCAGATTTTTTTCATATCATAAGATTAACCTGTTTTTTCAATCCAATATATTCTCTTACAGAGCTAGCCTGCAATACTTGATTTTCATTTTTATCAGCGCTACTCTTGTATCGGAGGAGTATGATGTCAAAGAATATTTTTATTACTGCGACCGGAACAGATGTAGGAAAAACGTATGTTTCAGCCCTTATTGTAAAAGAAATGAGAAAAGCCGGATATAATTGCGGATATTTTAAACCTGTACTTAGCGGTATAGAAGAAAAAAATGGCAAATTGACTGTAAGTGACGCAAATTATGTTGTTGATACAGCAAAAATCCCTTGTGAAGCGGATAATTGTGTCGGATACTGGTGGAAGGAGGCAGTTTCTCCACATTTAGCAGCCAAACGCGCCGGCAAAGATATTGAAATAGAAAAAATTAAACAAAAGTTTG
>OHPB01000652.1_pt1 | contig 22611 bp, 20 predicted proteins | sample 1577621 | NCBI WGS metagenome assembly OHPB01 (sample SAMEA3879577, study PRJEB24766) | human gut metagenome | biome: human-associated habitat; feature: feces | place: USA | collected 1985/1987 | reverse complement strand
AACCGTATCTTCGCCCCATGTTATCACTCTATCGCGCGCAACCTCATATATAGCGTATGCACATGTATATGTGTGCATACGCATAAGCATGCGTATACGCGCGTGCGCGCGTACTATAATATTTAGGCGCGCAATCATCCGCATCGGAATTATGCGGAGCATTTTGAACCCTTGTTCGATGAACAATGACCGTTACCGAGGCTCTTGCCGGACAGTAAACAAAGTATCGGAGTCTATTGTCGTTTTGAACCGCAATAACTGCACGAAGCAAACACAAGTTCAATGTTTATGTTGATTATTCTGTTTTTACAATCAGCTACTAATCGAATAACCGAAAAAACATACTCTAATCGCTTTGGGTTAATTAATTTATATTGCAACACCAATCGTGTTTTAATTGATTGTGTCCAACGAGGCATTAAACACTATTCGTGTTTTTTTTGAAAATTTGACAAAATTAAAAACAACCCTGCAGTCCGCAAGGTTGTTTTAGTAAAAATATCACTATTTAGATGTTATACGAGTGGTTTATGACGCCACCGCCGAGGCAAATATCGCCGTAATACACGACTGCATATTGTCCCTCGGCAATCGCTCTTTGTTTTTCCTGAAACACGATACGTACGTTTCCTTTTTCAAGAACTTGCGCACGAGCCTTTTGTAACGGCTGACGATGTTTGATTCGAACTTCACAATCGAACTCTTTCGCCGGTGGCGGAGTGATAAAGTTGAACCCCTCGGTTTCAAGTCCGTCCTTAAACAATATATCGTCCTCGCCTTGCGATACAATGAGCAAATTCTTTTCAACGTCTTTGCCAAGGACAAACCACCTTTCTCCGTTGCCGTCCGCACTTCCGCCGATACCAAGACCTCTTCGTTGCCCCAAAGTGTAGAAATACACACCGTGGTGCCTGCCGACGACTTTTCCGTCTTGCGTGACAATATCACCGTCTTTCATCGGAATATATTGCGATAGAAATTGTCTGAAATTGCGCTCGCCTATAAAGCAAATGCCCGTACTGTCCTTCTTCTTTGCAACAGGAATATCGAATTTGAGCGCAAGCTCTCTGACTTCGGGTTTTGTCAAATCCCCGAGAGGAAACATAACGTCGCGAAGCTGTTGCATGGAAACTTGATTGAGGAAATACGTCTGGTCCTTGTTGTCGTCTTTTGCACGGAGCAAATAATGCATATCTCCGTCATGGCGGATTCTGCAATAATGTCCCGTGGCAACATAGTCCGCTCCGAGTTCGCGCGCAAAATCGGCAAACGGGCCGAACTTAACTTCACGGTTGCAAAGCACGTCGGGATTCGGTGTTCTGCCTTTCTTGTACTCGTCCACAAAGAGTTTGAATACGTTGTTCATATATTGCTCGGAAAAATCCACCGAATAATACGGAATACCGATTTTGTCGCAAATATACTGCACGTCCGTCCAATCCTGCTCGCCCGTACAACAACCGTTTGGGTCGGTTTCTTTCCAGTTGGACATATAAAGTCCGACAACGTCAAACCCCTGCTCTTTCAAAAGAGCAGCGGCAACTGCGCTATCAACGCCGCCGGACATACCGACGACAACTCGTTTTTTCTTTTCGTCCATACGGACATTTTAGCATTTCGCCGTCGGTATGTAAAGCGAGAATCAAAAAGCCTTTCTCAAAACGTGAAATCAATCGTTTGAGACCATCAAGCGTTTTACAACAATCTTCCAGTCTTCACCAAGTTTAAAATTCTTTTCCTGAGCAAATTTTCTTGCTTCTTCTTCACTCTTGAATGTGTTTGCGCTTAAAATGTTTTTATTACATCTTATTATTTCCACATTCTTATCTTTCTCTACTCTTGAAAAATATGCGTTATGCTTGATATTCAACAGCAAAAAGACCGTCGTCATTTCGTCTTCATTTTTCATTTCCGAATCATCTTTATCGATTTTGACCGCAATGGATTTATCTCTCAATCTGATTTGTTTTACATCATACATCATCTCGACAAATGCAGCCAAAAACACAGACATACAATATATACAGAATAAATCAACACCGCCCCGATTATCCCACAAAACAGCAACATTAGTCCGTATGCAATGGATCCTTCAACTGCAAGAACTATACCTGTAATCACCAAAGCCAAAATAACTACAATTGAAAAAATATACAATATTGTTTTAAGCGTTTCAATAATTTTGCTTGCTGCGTCAAGTTTATCAAATTCTTTGTTATCCATTTTGTTTCTCCCTAAAATTGCCCAAGGGCAAGTATTGATAATATTATATGCCTAAGGACATATAATGTCAACTATGGATATTTTGATTGTTCAGCGAATCGAAGAAATGCTGAAAACCGAAGGTTTGACACAAAGCAAACTAGCAAGCGGAATCGGCGTCAATCAAAGCACAGTTTGCAACTGGCTAAACGGCAAGAAAGAGCCCTCGATTGAAAGCCTTTGGAAGCTTGCCGATTTTTTCGACGTTAGCGTAGACTATCTCATCGGCAGAAAAGAGATTTGAACACAGCACCCGACGGTGCTGCTTTTTTTTGTTGCTAATAGACTTTTGCGTGTGGCAAAATTTACATTCAAAAAGCGGAGCGTTTTTTGCTCCGCTTTTTCGAATCACTGTTTTATCTCTCAATTTTTGCTATATAAACATTTGTTTTATGCAAGACATTGTTAATCTTGCATACACAACAAACGCTGCAAATTTTCCTTATATCAACGTCGCAAGCAACGGGAGCATTGACGCATATGCGCCGACGCCGATACCCAAAATCACAAAGACGAGAACGACGTACAATATTACGCCTACAACTCCCAAACATATGGACACAAGGCAGCCTATGCCTGCGCTTTTCGCTCTTGCCGGATGCTCGTCCTTCCAAATCAACCAGAGAATGAAGCCCACGATAGGTATAAAAAAGCCGAGGATGCCCCAGCCGACAGTGCTACCTTCCAAGTCGGTTTGTTGAGATTGAGTCGCCGAGACGTTTTGCGATTTCGCACCGCGATTCGCGGAGGGCAACGTGTAGTTGACGCCTTGAACAAGGTCGTTGCGATTGGTTTCGCCGGTGTCCGACACTGTGAACGAGGACGGCATTTCGCCGTTGTTGAAGTTGAAAATGGTCTTGATTACGCCACCGCAATGCGGACATTTTGCAAGCACGCAAATAAGGTCGCCCTTAAAGTCGAACACAATCTCCCAGTCCACTTTCATCTCGCCGCAAAGCGGACAAGTGGAAAAAGAATTGTTGATTTTGTTTTCTACAATCAAGCCTACGCCGTCATAGTATCTTTGAAAATCCATATTTTAAACTCCCTTTTAATTCTTTTTTTATGACACAAAAATCATATCATCTCTATCGAAGTCCGTCAACGGCAATCGATCACTCGTACAGGCTTTGCGGATATCTGTCTCCGTTGTCGGGCAAAACGACCACTATGTCGCCGTCCGTGCGCTTGCGCAGCTCGCGCGCCGCAAAATACGCTGCTCCGGAAGAGATTCCGCATTTTTCGCCAAATTTTCTATAAATTTCTCCAACCGCCTTTATTGCATCTTCGTCCGCAACGTCGATTATTTGATCGAGCTTGCTCACGTCAACGATTGCGGGGACGAAATTTGCGCCTATACCTTGAATTTTATGCGCCCCGGCGTAGCCTTTTGTAAGCAGAGGACTTGAAAGCGGTTCAACGGCGACCACTTGGCAATCTATGCCGTTTTGCTCGATATATTTTTTCACGCCCATAACCGTGCCGCCGCTTCCCACACCTGCGACGATGTATTTTGCCGTCGGAACGGACGCAAAAATTTCTGGTGCGGTCGTATAAAAATGTGCCTCTACGCTTGCAAAATTTCCAAACTGATTTGCAAGCCACGCACCGCTCTCGGCAATCTCTTTTGCCTTCTTGACCGCGCCTGCCATACCTTCGCTTGCAGGAGTAAGCACAAGTTGCGCACCGTATGCGGAAATCATCTCTCTGCGCTCTTTACTCATACTTTCGGGCATAACCATAACCGCGTTAAGCCCCAGCTCTCTTGCGACGTACGCAAGACCTATGCCGGTGTTTCCGCTCGTTGCCTCTACAACCGTTCCGCCCTCTTCCAACTCGCCGTTTTCAAGAGCGCGCATAATCATAAAAAACGCCGCTCTGTCCTTTATCGAGCCGGCAGGATTCTTCCCTTCGAGCTTTCCGTATATACCGTCGCCAAGCGACAAAATCGGAGTATTGCCTATCTTTTTTGACAAAACATCGAGTTTTTCTTGCATTTTTGCATCCATAAACTGCCTCTTTTGTCAAATCGCGCTTCAAAAACGAGCAATAGAATCCCCTTTCCGACACGATTCGTCAAAAACCATTCTTATATAATTATTATATCACCGCATATTTCATATGTCACCAAAATATTGTGCATGTAATATTTTGCGTTATGTTTACTATTGCAAATTTGTGTGCTATAATTCATCCGTAAAAACAAAAGCGTTTATCGCAAATCCTCATATTTCACGCACCCATGGCGCAACTGGATAGCGCATCAGATTCCGATTCTGACGGTTGGCGGTTCAAGTCCGCCTGGGTGTACCACTCAAAAACCGCTATATTTTATAGCGGTTTTATCGTCTTCACCAAGCGGACTTGAGTACCGAATGCTGACCGCGAGCAAAGAGAGAGGCAAGCGCGCAGCATTTGCCGAAATCGTGCGAAGTGGACATAGCAAACAAAACCAACACGCAGTGTTCGTGCATAGCACGGTGGTGCGTAAGCACCTTTTTGTTTCGCGTAGACGCGATTGCCACTGCGTGTAACAATCGCTATTACATTCACTTCGTTCTCTACAAGTCCGCCTGGGTGTACCAAGTTGCCACGGTTGAACACCAAAATTCAACCGGGTATTTTTTGCATTTTTAACTCTTTTAGATGCAAATATGCGCGCTCTCACTCGACCGTTATTCTTCCGCGACGTCGCATGCCGGAGCAACAACGGAAGAGAGTTCGTCAGGAACGCCCTCTTGTTCGTCCTCGTCGAAATTGAGGCTGTTTTCCATTTCTTCACGTTGTTTTTTGAGGACGGGAAGTTCATCCGTGCAGAACAAACGCACTTTGCCGTCCTTATTCTTTCCGACGATGTTGAGGATTTTGCCTTTTGTTACGCATATGCCGGCAAACAGCGGTTCGAGCAAGAAAAGGATTGAGAGCAAAAGCATAAACACAAGCACAACCCAAAGAAACGCGCCGCTGCCGAACCATGCCATAAAGCCTTTGAGGATGTTGTCGGTGCGCATAACTTGGTCTACCACGAACAACTCGTCAAATGCCGGCATACCCGTCGTAGTGGCTTTTGCCGCAAGCGGCAAGATTGCGATAAACACATACACGAGCGGAAGAGTGAGCACAAATGCAAACGTCGTAATTCCGATAGTAAGTCCGTTGCGGAGTTTCTTGTTTGGGAATCTCAACGCCACGTTTGAAAACAGCATAATGCCCGCACTCATAGTGAGAATGACCACGATATACTTTGCAAGAACGTTGTCGATTTGGCTGAACGCCGTGAAAAACGCGATATTGTCGGGATTTTCCATATCCTGCATTGCGTTGAGCAAAAAGAGAATGCCCAAAACGATGATTGCCACCGAAAGCCCCAAAAGCGCAAAAAGCACTTTTTCGGTTTTTGTAAGTTGTTTCACCATAATTTTACCCCTAAAATTTATAAAACAATTATAAACTACAATCGGACAATGTGCAAGAAAAAACTTTTTAGGCACTATGCCACGGCTTCCGTTTGCAACGCGCGTGGCGTGGAAAATTCGGCAATCCGAGCGGTACTTAAAAAAACAGCCTCTCATCCGCAAAAAAGCACCGTTTGAGCGGTGCTTTTTTTGTTGACTATACGTCTTGAAATTATTTTCAAAAATCGGTCGCCTTTACTTTTTCACAATCTTTTTATCTGCGCGACCTGCAAGCCATTTCACGTCGTCCAATATCTGATAATCGTATCTTATGACGTCGGTTTCTTCTTCGCTCCTGTGCTCGACTTCCGCTCTGATTTTTCTGTAATTCACAAGCCCGTCGAAAGTGGTAAGGCATCCGTGCTTGCGAAGCTCGAAATCCTTAAACTTGCCCTCTTTCATTTTGGCAATTGGCATAGGAATCATGCCGCAAGTGATTGCGTATGCGTTCCATCTTTGGTGCTCCTGGATTGCCATACGCCCTCTCAAGCTGTCGAATTTGAAGGCGTCGTTGGTGTAAACCACGCCTTTTCTGCCTTCGATTTCGCTACCGTCGTAAACGATGGGATCGTCTTTTTCGTATGCGCGCATAAACTCGTCGGACGCATCCTTCTCGCCATCCGCTTTGTCGCGCAAGTCGAAACCGATGAGTTGCAGTTTCATTCTTATGGCAAGCACGCCGTAAATGTTTGCTTCGCGCTGGAATTGAGCTTGCTTATACCAGCTTCTCGTAGCTTTGAGTTTTTCGCCGTCCTCGTCTATTTTCACGATATCGCGCATTTCTTGCGCCGCCTTTTTCTTTTCGCTCTCGTATGCGTAGGCAAGCTCGTAACAACGATGTCTGTCCATTGCCAACGCCTCGTTCTTTTCGTTTACGATTGCGTTTACGTTGTACACAAGCTCGCCCTCGTTGCCGAATGCGGTAAAATCGACGTCTTTGCTTCCGATAACGTCGTTTTTGAGCTTATCGTCGCGGATTTTGACAAACACTTTCGTTTGCTCGAAGATTTCCCACTCTTTGAGTTTCGTGCAAATCTTTTCGGCAAAGTCAAGATTTTCCAAATCGGAGCCGAATGCGACGATGATATAGTTGTAATTTTTCTTGCCGCTTTTTTCGCTCAAATTTTCTTTGAGAGATTTGTAAAAATCGTCGTCGTTTATATCGAGCTCGAAAAACTTTTCGTTTGCCGGCTTGCACGGCAAGGGCAAATACTCGTCCTGTCCGAGTTCTCTCTCGAAGCGGTAGTAGTCGTGGTTGAGATTTTTGTCGTTTCTTGCGTCCTTTTTGTCGTAAATCCAATAGTTGACGGCTTTGGGAACGAATTTGCCGTCCTCGATACTCATAAACTGATTGTTTTCAACGGACGTAAGGAAGATTTGTCTGTTCGCTTTTCCGAAGCCGATAAGCGCGACGTTGAGCGAAACGCCGGACTTCACCGTTGCGGTTGCATAGTCGATTTGCTCGTCGTCCATAAACTCCGTAAGCGGATAATTGTAGACGAAGTCGTACGCAACGAGCTTATACTTATTGACGTAATGCACAAGTCCCGACGTTCTTTTGACAAATTTCAGGAAAGTGGATTTGTTTTCGGGTTCGCCGAACACGTATGCGTTCAATCCCCTATCGCCGCCCGGGCAATATTTTTCGAGGGACAACTCGCTTATAACACCTGCGATTTGCTCGGTAAAAGCAAGATTGATTTTGTCGTCGCCCGTGTTCACTAAAACTTCTACGCTACGGTTGTCGAAATCCTTGAACAGTTCGCGCAAATTCTTTGCGAAATCGTCTGCCGATTCGACCTTTGCATACGAAACCTTTTCGACAAAAGCAAACTTTTTCAAATCCTCGTTCACTTCTTTTGCCACGACGATGCAGTTTGCGCTCTCGCCTTTTTTCGCGATGGATTTGACTATGCTCTTGTTTTGCGGATTGAAGCCGACCACTACATAACACTTCTTTGCGTTTTTGGCACGTTCTTTCCAAACGTGATTGAGCACTCTTCTGTACACGATAGTAACCGCCAAAAAGCTCGCGTTGAGCGCAACCATAACGAAGCACAACCACATAACCGCCTTAAAAGCGGAATTTGCCTCCATAAGCGGTTTTACGGCGGAATAATCGTACTTCAAAACAACCAAATCCACACTCAACTTCACCGCGTCGAAAAACGCCTCGTCTGCCGCCGAACCGTTAAACTTGTTCGCAAGATAGAACAGGGGAATCGCGACAAAGTAAATCGCCCAGAACTTGCCCTTTTTGTAATTTTTGTAATATTCCAACCTATCCGCCCTGCCGCGTCTTGCGATATTCACTATCGACGTTGCAAGGATTGCAATCATAATTGCAAAGCACAGCCAAATAACGATACTCATGTTTTTCACCTACGTTTTGTTTGCTATATCTTAACACACGCACGACGTTTTTTCCATACGTTATGCCGTTTTTTTGCAATTTTGTTTGAAACGAGTCGATTTTTTATAAAAATATCATACGTTTGCGTGTTTGAGCTATTGCGAAAAGAGTACGAATATGTTAAAATTATATACAAGTTGTTCAATACTTCCGCATTTTGACGATTTTCGTCTTGCTACAAACGAAGTTGCGATGCGTACGAGGAAAAAATGAAACTTGAAAGGTTATCCGAACAAAATCAAAAATATTATGCCGCCGCCAAAGCTCTTTACGAAGAGGCTTTTCCGGTGTTGGAAAGAAGGGACGATTTAGAGCAGGCACGCATCATGAAAAACCCTGCTTATCACTTCGATTTTATCACGGACGAGGACGGTTTCGTAGGCATTATGCTGTATTGGGAAACGGACTCTTTCGTATATCTCGAACATTTTGCCATTTTGCCCGAACTTCGTTGCAAAGGCAAAGCAACCGCCGCCCTCGGCATACTCGAAGAGCAATCTCAAAAAACCGTTATTCTTGAAATCGAGCCGCCTTGCGACGATACGAGCATACGCAGATACCGCTTTTATCAAAGAAGTGGTTTCGTCATGAATCCGCACGAGCATTTGCAAGCAAAATACCACCTTGGCGACGCCGATTTATATCTGAAAATACTCTCCTATCCGCGTGAAATATCCAAAGACGAATATGCTGCGTTCCGCAAATTCGTAGACGCGGAAGTTGCCGTAAACGACGAGATCGTCGTGCGTCCCATGCAGGATTGCGACGACCGCATGCAAGTGGCAAATCTCATTTATATGACGGACAAATACATCTATCCATATTGGTTCGACTCCGCGGAGGACGGCGCAAAGGTCATTGCAAAAATGACGTCGTTACCCACGCTTTACAACCAAAAAAATATCACGGTTGCGGTTGCAAAAAACGGACGTATTGCGGGCGTACTCGTTTCGTGCTACTCCCCCGTCATTGAAAACGAGGAGCATATCCGCAAAGCATTCGAAGAGGCAAACGTGCCGTGCGACGAGCGCACTCACAGGATCTTTTCGGACTATTACGCCAAAATGGCGGAGGATAAGGACGGATTTTACGTTGCAAACATTGCCGTCGACCCGCAATTCAGAAACAAAGGCGTTGCGTCAAAACTCATAACTCAAACGATAAAGGACAAAGGCACTTGCCATCTTGAATGCGTCATTGCAAATCAAGGCGCATGGAAGCTGTATCAAAAGCTCGGTTTTCGCATCACGGGAGAATATCCCGGCGTATTCGACGTGCCGTGCTACACAATGGTAAAAGATTAGAAGAGGGAAATTATGGACGTATTTATAAGTTATCGTCGCGACGGCGGCTATGCGCTTGCAAGGCTGATATACGAATGGTTGCACAGAGAAAACATCACCGTTTTTCTCGACTTGGAAGAGTTACGGTCGGGTCCTTTCAACGAAAAACTTTATTCGGCAATCGAGGATTCACAAAACTTCGTGCTTATCCTGCCCTCTCACGCACTTGATCGTTGCTCAAATCAGGACGATTGGCTAAGATTGGAAATCGAACACGCCATAAAATACAAGAAAAACATAATTCCCATCATGGTGGACGGTTTTGAATTTCCCAAAGCATTGCCCTCTTCCATGCAGGTTTTGCCCTTCTTCAACGGCGTGCAAATCAGTCGAGAATACTTTGACGCGTCCATGGTCAAGTTGATTTCGATGCTGCAAGGCATTAAGAAGAGCGACGGCGATCTTCTCACCCGCCACGACGACGTAAGATATTATCTTGACGAAGACGAAAAAGAAAAACATCGTTTGCAGACGGAAGATCACCTTTTGGACAAATACGAAACCCCGATAATTCACAAACTTCTGGAAGGCAAAAAGGACGCCGTTTGCCTTGACGTAAACGTGCTCAACCCCGAAAGCGCATTCCAACGCTTTGAAAATCCCGAAGTCGGCAAAGTCATTGCCCTCACCTACTCCCAAGAAGTTGCCGACAGAGGCAACAACATGCGCAAAGACGACAACGTGCGTTTCTTCGCGACGCAATTCGAAGCGGACGATTTTGAAGACAAACTGGAAAGTTATCTCGACTCGGTGGGTGCGGACGGCATAGACTTTGTGTGTTTGAGCATGGCGATTATGGATTTCAAAAAGCCTTTCCGCATATTGCAAGCAATCCGCAACTGCCTCAACGACGACGCGGTGATGATAATTCGAGACGTTGACGACGGCGCAGTGTTTGCCTACCCCGACAACGACGGACTTTTCAGGAAAATGCAATCCTACTATATCCACAACAAGTACAGCGGATTCCGCTACACCGGAAGGCAAATCTATTCGTACGTGCGCAAAATGGAACCGAAAACCATTTGCCTCGAAAAATACGGTATAAACACCGCCGATATGTCGCGCAAAGACAAAAAGATGCTGTTTGAAGCGTGGTTTAGCTTCATCCCCAACGACTTCGGAAGAATGTTGCGTGAAAATCCCGATTCCAAGATTTCACGCGAAGTGTTGGATTTTTGCCAAAACCATTACGACGAACTCAACGAGCAGTTTTTCTCCAACGAAACAATATTCTCGGCAGGTTACGTCATCTATTCCGTACGATTTTAATTTTACTATTTGAAAGGGAAAACGGTTTTGCCACTTGTGACAAAACCGTTTTTTGATTATTGATTTATCAAACTATGTGCAACACCTAAATGGTGATTTAGTTATAATCAAAATAGACAACATTTTATAAACGGCAATGGAATGTAAACTATGAAAAAATATGATTATGATTTCAAAATCAGTGTCGTGGAAGCGTATAAAAACGGTCTCAACTACAAAGAAATCAGAGAAAAATTTCATGTGACTAAAACTTGTTTTTATGATTGGCTAAAATTATACAACACAAAAGTCCACCAAAAAGAAAAAACTTTTACATACAAGCAATACGAAGAATTGCAAAAAAGGTTTGATAAAATTTCAAGAGAACTTGAAATCATAAAGCTCTCTCATTGCTTCGCAGATTCTCCACGAAAACAAAAAGAGGAAGCGATTGAGCGTCTTGTTGACAAATTCCCGATAAAAGAAATGTGTCGAGTGCTGGACTTGCCCGTCGGAACATTTTACAACTATCATCTTCGCAGAGTTGACACCACTCAGAATCAGATTAGGGACGAATACTTAAAAGAAGAAATCATCAAAATCTTTAACGAATCGGGACAAAGATTCTGTGCGCCCAAAATAGCGACAAAATTATCGGAACTCGGAATTAAAACGACAAAAGAAAAAGTGTCAAACTTAATGAAGCAAATGGGCATAAAAAGCAAACAATGTAAAAAGAGAACGTTTGAAAAGAAGCAAGGCAAATTGGCATCTTGTAAAAACTATCTTAACCGGCATTTTGAACAAAGCGAACCGAATAAGTTTTGGGTTGGAGACGTAACCACCATCTTTATAAAAAACAACAAGTTTTATTTGTGCGTTATTATAGACTTATTTTCAAGGAAAGTCGTTGCTTATAGATTATCCGCTCAAAACAATAGCAACCTAACCGTCAATACTTTCAAAGATGCTTTTGAAGAGCGGAACCGCCCTGTCGGATTATGCTTTCATAGCGATCAAGGCGCAAATTACATAAGTTGCGAATACAGGAATTTGCTTAAAACCTTAAAAGTCAAGCAATCATTTTCCAGCAAAGCAAACCCGTACGATAATGCGGTTATCGAATCTTTCTTCTCAAATTTCAAACGAGAAGAGATAAATCATCACGACTATGATTTTTTTGAAGAATTACAGGAATCGGTTAAGGAGTATATGGATTACTACAACGATTATAGACCGCATTTAAGTTTAAAAAATAAAACACCCAACCAAGTCGAAAATGACTATGAGTTGAGCGTTTTATCCGAACTTTCCGTCTAAAAAGTTATCAGATTTCAAGTCCTATGCACTTGGCGGAAGCGGTGGGATTCGAACCCACGAACGAGTTACCCCGTTACCGCATTTCGAGTGCGGGCCGTTATGACCACTTCGATACACTTCCGTATTTTGATGTTGAAAAGCCATTGGCACGCCGTGCGCATTGCCATGACCACTTCGATACACTTCCTTATAGAAAATATTTATCGAGTTTCAGCGTGGTTTATTATAGTATATAAAATTTATTTTTGCAACAGATTTTGCACGACATGGCTATTATTGTTGACAATATGCGGTTTTTCAATGCCAACTATGCTTGACGGGCGGGAAAATCGTCGTATAATTATATATCATATATATTATTAATAAATCCAAAACTATATGAATATGCGGAGCGACTATATGAAAAAATACGCAATTGCAAATGCAAATATCATAACCGGCAAACTGGGCGACGGCGTGCAAAATGGCAAATACATTGTCGTTGAGGACGGCAAAATCGCAAGCATAACCGACGACAAAAGCGCGACAAACGGGCTCAAAGTCATAGATCTCGGAGGGAAATACATCCTCCCCGGCCTTATCAATCTTCACGTGCATCTTCCCGGATCGGGCATGCCAAAGGACACCAAAAAGCAAAACAAAAAGACGGTGCGCTTTTTGATGGATCACGAGATCACAAAGCAAATCGTGTACCGTCTGTGCGCAAACTATGCCAAGGTCGAACTTATGTCGGGCGTAACGACGATCCGCACGGTCGGCGGCCTTGACGACATCGACTCCAAAATTCGCGACAACGGCGAAAAGGGCAAGTTGAAAGCGCCGAGGGTGATTGCCTCGAACATGGCGGTATCCGTCGAAAACGGGCATATGGCAGGTGTTTTGGCATACGAAGCGAAAGACGCGGAAGACGGAAGACGCTATGTTCGCGAAATTGCAAAAACCAAACCCGACCTTATCAAACTTATGATCACGGGCGGCGTTTTGGACGCCAAAAAAGAAGGCGAACCCGGCGTGTTGCGTATGTCCCCCGAAATCGTAAAAGCGTGCTGCGACGAGGCGCACAAACTCGGTTTCAAGGTTGCGGCGCACGTTGAAAGTCCTCTCGGCGTAACCGTTGCACTCGAAGGCGGCGTTGACACGATCGAGCACGGCGCAAACATCGGCGAACACGAGATCGCACTCTTCAAACAAAACGGTTCCGCTCATGTGCTTACAATCTCTCCAACCATCCCCCTTTGCATGTTCGACTTGTCCGTATCGGGTGGCACTCCGCTTCACAAAGTCAACGGAAAAGTTGTGTTTGAGGGCATGCTGGACTGCGCGAAAAAGTGTCTTGAAAACGATATACCCGTCGGTCTTGGCACGGACACCGCTTGCCCGTTCGTAACGCACTACGATATGTGGAGAGAACTCCGCTATTTCCAAAAATATCTCGGCGTAAGCAACGAGTTTGCAATTCACACCGCAACCGAAGTCAATGCGCAAATCGCATGCATTGACAAGAAAACCGGCACGATAGAAGCGGGAAAATCGGCAGACTTTATGGTTGTGGACAACAACCCTCTCGAAAATCTGGAAGCATTGCGCACGCCCAAAATGGTCGTATTGCGCGGAAACGTGATAAAAAATCCGAAAGTTAAGAAATTCCAATACGTCGAAGACGAGTTGGACATGTACACAAAATGACAAAGAGCGGTGCGATTCGCACCGCTTTTTTTTGAGAGTGATATTCGTCCTCTACAAGAGGTGGACGGCGTGAACTCTAAAATAAAACATCACCCCTTCCCTTCGGGCATTCCCCTATTGCTCAAAATTATGCAGTTATTCTACAAAGCAATACTTCGTTCGCAAGAGGGGAAATCGGCACTCGCATAGATAGGGACAATTCTCTCGTTATGCCACCGTCCTTTGTGCGCCAGCTACGCAACAACACGGCGCAGTTGGACGGTACAACCGTCAAGCTCGGCGCTCATATTCTCGCCGCCTTGCGGCTCCGATTCCGTCTTCGCACACACACATACCGTGTATAAGTACGCTTCGAACAAGCAGAAATCTTCCGCAACCGCAACGCAGTTGCTATATCACCTGCGCACAGCGCAGATATCACTCCAACGAAGTCAGCGGCAACAGTTTTACGTCAAACGTACCGTCGTCGTATATATCGATAAGCGTACCGCCTCTTTGCGTGAAACGTTTGTCTATGTCTTTGTAGGCGTTGTAGTCTATACTCATGCCGTAAGTCAGGCGAATACCCTTGTAGGTCATGGACAACGTGTTGAGGTGGTCGTGTCCCATAAACATGCCTTTACAGCTGCCGAGCTTGACCATTTCGCCGAAGAACTTGCCTTCTTTTGTCTTTGGATATCCGAAATAATTGTCCTTTTCCTGCACGAATCCGCAATGATAAACCGCTTCGTCCGAGCCTCGATAACACTTTTCCCAGCCCTCTTTGAACTCTTTTGGCGGAATGTGGAAAAACGCAAGGGATTTTGCAATCTCACCGTCCTTTGACAGTGCGGCGATTTCCTTTTTGTACCACTCGATTTGGTCGTCGTGAATGACGTCGAAACCGCTGAAAAAGTTCCATGTGAGATAAGCGTTGCTGTCGATGAACATGAGAGCCGTATTAAGCGAGCCGTCCTCGTTCAAAAGGGGTATGCAGTAGTTGCCCACGCCAAATATATTCGGGTCGCCCTTTTGGAAGTGGCAATGCGGTTGAGAGGAATAGAAGTCGGCAAGCTCGTGCTTGTCGAGCTTTGCCCAAACCTCGCTGTCGTGATTACCGAACACCACCGTCCACTCAACCCCCAAACTCTCCATAAGAGATGCGAACATCTTGGACGATTTAAGGTTGTTGAACGAGCCTTGCAACAGCCACGGCATCGGATAGACCATATCCCCCGTCACCGCAACAAAGTCCGCATTTGCGTTTTTGACGACTTTTTCAACCGCTGCAAGCGCAAGTTTATCCTTTTTTCTCGTGCCGAGCGAGCCGCCGATATGAATGTCGGTAAGTTGCAAGATTCTGAAAGGCTTACCCTTTTGTTTTACGATGACTTCTCTTCCGTCGCGCTTTTCGAAACGTCCGTTCATTTCAGTCCTCATTTGGCAAAACCGTGGTTTTATCGTCGTTTTCGACATCTACAACCTCGTTTTGTGCGATTTCATCGTCGGTTACGGCAATTTCCTCGATAGCGTCCTCAACGCCCTCTACAATGTCTGTTTCGGGTGCGGATTCAATGAGATTGCCCTCATCGTAGACAGCCACGGTCGGATCAACGACGTCTGCCGGATCTACCTTGCCATACAGTTCGGCGATAAGAGCTTCTCTCTCCGCGCTTTCCTCGTCGGTGAGAGCCTTGCCCGATTTTCTCGCTTCGATAAAGTAGCGGATTCTGGTAAGTTTCGCGCTCGTAATTTTATATCTGAACGATGCGATAAGCGCGATTGTGATAAACACCGCAACCGATATTCCGAGAGTAAGTCGCACCGTCAACAGCACTGCATCCGATTGTTGCACGTATGCGGCAGGATCATTCGAGTCGTTCGAAACGTAGCCGAGCGCACCGATAACCCAACCGACCATACCGACGCCGAGACCGCCGCCGACCTTTCTTGCAAGAGTCATCATACCGCTGTACGTTCCGGTGGGGCGTTGACCTGTTGCCATTTCGGCAACGTCCACGGTGTCCGGGAAGATAATCCACGGCATCATTTGTGCGCCGCCGAAGCCGAGGCCCATAATGAGCGCGACGATAGGCACGAGGATGGGCGGAGCCCAACTCGGATCCATCGCAGCAAGCATAATTCCGCCGCCGATGTAGAACGGAAGTCCCATACGGAAAGCGAATTGTTTGCTCTTTTTGTCCATCATCACGCGAGCGAGGGGGAACATAACCACGGCCGCCACCATCATAGGTGCGATGATAAAGAGCGAGGACATCTTCATACCGAACAATTCGTATCCGTGCCAAACGTCAGTTGCGTAATACACTGCAAGCGCGGAAATAATATCCATGCAGATGAACGCCGTCACGTACATAACGATGTGCCAACGATAAGAGCGGTTTTTGTAGGGCACGGCGTAGCTGTTTGCAAATTGTTTGAGATTGAAATGCTTTTTCGGGGTTTTGGGTTTGATGCGCTCTTTAACAAATATACCGCAAATGACAAGACCGCCGCCGAACAAAGTGCCGAACACCAAACTCATGCACAGCCAGAATTGCGTCGAAGAAAGTTGCGGCACAAACAGGAATCCCGTTCCGTCGGGGTTGGTGAGAGCCTCGATAAACACGAGAGGCAACACGTAGCCGAGTCCCGACGCGATTGCGGTAAAGACAAGTTTGACGGTGTTTGCGTTGTTGCGCTCCCTAAAAGACGGGGTTATGTCGCTTGCCATCGAGCAATACGGCACTTGCGTGACCGTCGAGCAGGTGTTCCACAACAGATACATCAAAATGATGTACGCCGTAAATCCGCCCACGCTCATTCCCCACTCTCTCACGGGCAAAAACACAAGGAATATACACAACAAAAGCGATATACCGCCCCAGAACATATAGGGTTTTCTTCTTCCCCATTTTCCGCGCGTGTTGTCGGAAATGAAGCCCATAAACGGGTCGGTGATTGCGTCCCAGAACTTTGCAATCATCATGATTGTGGACGCAAGTGTCATTGCGATGCCGTTTTTTGTCATGTACGCAAGCATAACACAAGACATCATACTCACGCCGCCGCCGTCCATAAGACCGCCTATGCCGTATGCCAGTTTCTCTTTGAAAGGGACTCTGTCCGCCTCGGCAATAGGCTCTAGCGTAACGTTCTTGGTTTTTTCTTTTTTCACGATGCACCTCAAAAAAGAATATTACAAGAACCATATTACCATACGGATGAGCGCATAACAACACAAAATTTGAAAAAACCGCGGACAATCCGTGGTTTTTTCGTTGTATTTTAGTTTGATTTTCGCTTAATGCGGATTTTGTCCGTCAAAATCGCAATCATTGCGCGATTATTTTCTCGTGCGGATTTCCTCGCTCACCGTCGCAACGAACTCGTCAAGCGGCATACTCTTCGTTTCGGCGGTATCTCTGAAACGCACCGCAACAGTGCCGTTGTCCGACTCTTGTTGACCTATGACGAGCATATACGGCACTCTGTCCACAACCTGTGCCTCTCTTATCTTGTAGCCGATTTTCTCGTTGCGGTCGTCGTATTCGGTGCGAATCTTTGCCGCACGCAACGCTTCGTACACCTTTCTTGCGTACTCGTCGTGCTTTTCGGACACGGGCAAGACTTTGACTTGAACAGGCGCAAGCCAGGTCGGGAATTTGCCGGCGAAGTGCTCGGTGAGAATACCGATAATCTTTCTATCGAGCCGTAAACGACGCGGTGAACCATGATAGGTCTTTGTCTTTCGCCGTTTTCGTCAACGTATTCCAAACCGAAATTGAGCGGCATTTGGAAGTCGAGTTGTATTGTGCCGCATTGCCACGTTCTTCCGAGAGTGTCTTCGAGGTGGAAGTCTATCTTCGGGCCGTAGAACGCACCGTCGCCTTCGTTGACGATGTACGGAAGACCTATTTTTTCAAGAGCGGTGATAAGTCCGTTGGTTGCCGCCTCCCAGTCCTCGTCGCTGCCCATACTGTTTTCGGGACGAGTGGAAAGCTCCACAAAATACTTAAAGCCGAACTTGCTGTACACTTCATTGATGAGGTGCACAACGCCCACGATTTCGTCAGTGATTTGTTCTCTTCTCATAAAGATATGAGCGTCGTCTTGCGTGAAGCATCTCACTCTGAACAAGCCGTGAAGCGCGCCTTTAAGTTCGTGACGATGCACAAGTCCGAGTTCACCCACACGAAGCGGCAAATCGCGATAGCTGTGCGGCTCGCTCTTGTACACCATAACTCCGCCCGGGCAGTTCATGGGTTTTACGCAATAGATTTCATCGTCGATGATTGTGGAATACATATTGTCCTTGTAGTGATCCCAGTGTCCGCTGGTTTCCCACAAATGGCGGTTCATAATCATAGGCGTTGACACCTCGACATAGTGGTCGCGCGTGTGAATCTCGCGCCAGTAGTCGATGAGCGAGTTTTTGATTGCCATACCGTTTGGCAAGAAGAACGGGAAGCCGGGAGCTTCGTCGCAAAGCATAAACAACTTCATTTCCTTGCCTATGCGGCGATGGTCGCGCTTTTCCGCCTCTTCGAGCAATTTGAGATAATCGTCGAGTTCCTGTTGAGTTGCAAACGCAGTGCCCTTGACTCTTGTGAGCATCTTGTTGTTTTTGTCGTTCTTCCAATATGCGCCCGACTGCCCCATAATCTTGAACGCTTTAAGAGCCTTCGTGTATGTGAGGTGAGGGCCTACGCACATGTCGATGTATTCGCCTTGCTGATAGAAGGTGATGACTGCGTTCTCGTCAAGGTCGCCGATATGTTCGACTTTATATTTTTCTCCTCTCTCTTTCATCAGTGCGATAGCCTCTTCGCGCGGAAGAGAAAACGCCTTGATTGGCAAATTCTCTTTGACGATTTTCTTCATTTCCGCCTCGATGCGGGCAAGGTCATCGTCGGTGAGTTTGGTTTCGCCGAGGTCTACGTCGTAGTAAAAACCTTTTTCGTTTGCGGGGCCGTAGGCAAAGTCTGCTTCGGGGAAAAGACGCTTGATTGCCTGCGCCATGATGTGTGCGGCGGTGTGACGAATCACGTGCAATTCTTCTTGCTTGTCGGTGATTTCTCCGACCGTGCCGTTGTTATAGATAACTTTCATAAAACGCTCCTTTTATGATAAATTTTCATATTTTATCGGTGGTTTTTCAAACAAAAAACCCTCGAAAAAAACGTATTCGTACGTTTTTCCCAAGGGCGCATTAAATGCTCGGTTCCACCTTGATTTTTACTCTTTTATCCTTTTACGCAAGGTGTGCGGCGACGCTTACTGCGATTTCGGCGCGCGACTCCGGAATGGTCTTCGCTCAACCTCCGCAAAGAAACTCCCAGCAAACGTTTCTCTCTCTCGGTGCGGCAATGAAGAGTTACTCTTTCCTTCACAGTCTTTATAAACTTTTCGCCTTGATTATATCACCCGATTTTTTTGCTGTCAAATTATTTTGACATTTCACTGCAACGGAGTGTAAACTCCGCTGCGTTTTGATTTTTTATTCGTTTTGCAATTGTATTTCTTCTTTCTTTTTCGACCACACCTTGTCGGGAATAGCGTTGAAAACGAACATTGCCGCCGCAAAGACGATAGCCGCAATGATTCCGCCGCCTAGTTGAACTTCGAAAACGCCGTTTCCGATGTCGTCCATCGTTTTGTTTGCAACCTTCATCGTCACAATCGACAGCGCAAGCGAACACATAAGCAACAATACGATTGCAATTGCAAGGCCGAAATTTGCCCACTTTGCGCTCTTACCGCCCACGATAGTTCCTCCGAGGTATACGCCCACGAGCAACATCACCGCGATGAGCAAGAAGAAACCAAGCGAAAGCGCAGCCGCGCCCTCGTAGCTGATTTGTGCAAGCACGCCGTCAAACATCAAAGCCTCCGCAAAAGTTTTTGCCATAAGACCGTTTGACGCCATAAAGTTTTTGGAAGTATAATTCGGCAAGATTTCGCAAATCGATTTTGCGTCCTCGACGTATCTTTCGTATTGACGGATGTACCATACGCCTTTTTGTTGTTCTTTTGTCGTTATCAAATTCGCCATTACGCTTGCGTCGAGAGTGGTTTCACACCTTGCAGGCGCACTCTTCCCCGAAAACTGCACTTCGAACACGGCTTTAAAGCAAGGTGCGAAGCAGCATCCCACGACAACCAGCGCAAGGGCGAGAGTTGCGATTCTCGGTGCGATAATCTTTGCGGTCTTTGCGACTTTTGCGTCTGCAACCAGCCTTTGCGCCAAACATACGACGATTGCAAGGCTTGCAAAGAACAAAGCAGCAATCATAGCTCCCGCAACCTTCATAACCGCCGTTACGGACGCAATCGGCATAATTGCGCAAATCGGCAAAATCAAAAGGAAGGGCACGAAGAAATCGAGTTTTGAATATTTGTCGTCCTCCTGCCCTGCCAAAAAGCCTTTCAGATGGGTCGCAAACGCAACGAGAGCGGCTATCGACATAGCAAACGTAAACAATATGTTTGCCAAAAACAAAATGCCGGCAAGGATGATTTCCGCGCGTAAGCCGCCCGTTGACTTTTCGTTGTCTATCGAAAGCTGATATTCGAGAGTCTTGACCGCAAATCTGCGCAATAGATTTTCGGATTTCTTGGACAAAACGATTCTCGTGCCTCTCACATCGTCTTCCACCGATTGCACCAAGTCTTCTTGTATGTCGTTAAGCTCGTCCTGCAATTTTTCGATTTTTGCGATGTCCTTATCCTCGTCGTAGTGTCTTGCGGTTGCAAACGCAAGCCCTATGCAATCGACGGCATAAATGCTGACGTCGCCTTCGATGAGATCGTCGTCAACCGAACCCAAAATACCGCTCGCCGCACTACCAACGTTGATATTGAGCACGCCGACGAACGAGAGCGCAAACAAAAGTACGCACACAAAAGCAACGGTTGCTCTTTTTACAAGCGTCAAAACAACGTTGAGAGAATGTTTTTTCTTTTTTACGTTCTTTTTAGCTTCTTTGCAAGGAACAACGGGCAATTCTTCGTCTTTACGTAAAATTGCAGTATTTTGGACTTCTACGAGCGGTTCTTCTATTCTCGTTCCGCACTTTGCGCAAAACAATGCGCCTTCGACAAGCGGTTCACCGCAAGTTTTGCATCGTTTTGCAAGTTTTTCGCCGCAAAAGGGGCAAAATGCAAACTTGTCGATGACGGGTTTGCCGCAATTTTGACATCTTTTGATTTCTTCCATGTGATTTTCTGACAATCTCGAAAAGTTCGAGAGATAGTCGAACCTCCCCCAATTATTTATTTCGATTTATCAATCGACAATCATATTATGCTTCGTTTGTATGCTTTTGTCAATATATAAAAACGGCAAGGCTGATGCCTTGCCGTTTTTGTGGATTGTTTTTAAAATATGCGAAAACATCGTTTTTTTGCATAAAAATCTAAGTTTAAATCGACATAACTCGACAATTTTTTAATCTTCGATTTCGTTTTTTTGTTCGATGCTCAATCCGATGAGCTTGTTGTCCACGCCGAGCTTGTAGATGAGATTTTTGACTACTTCGTCAAGCGGTTTGCCCTCTCGGTAGTCGGCTTTGAAAATCCAGTCCACTCTCTCGTGTTTGAGGAGGGGTTGAACCTTCTCTTTTTGTCCGTCCTGATAGAGCGCGATGGAGTGTCCGCCCGAAAGCTTGACGAGCTTCATACACGGCACGTCGGTGAGTCCGTCGCCGAGATAAATCATGTTGTTGAAAAACACTCTTCTCTCGTTTTCGGGGGTGGAAGCGTTGACGTCGGTGTTGTTGCTGATATCCAAAACGCCCTTGTTTATGCGGTAGACAAACTGCGTTTTATTGGTGTAGTTGACCGCCATTTTCGCCCACATGGCGTTGCCGTCCTCACCGTACAAAAACTCGCTTGCAAACACCTTTTTGAAGTGTTTTGCGATGCTTGTGCCGTCGATGATTTCTTTAAGCCCTGACGAGAGAACGTAGTGTTCAACTTTGACGCCTGCCTCTTCGCCGTAGCGGTTTATGCGCTCGAACCAGTTTTCGACGCCGGGCAAGTATTCCACGTGCTTACCGCACTCGACAAGGTCTTTGCGTTTGAGCGGCTTGCCGTTCTCCTCGGCTCTGACCATCATGGCGTACATATACGCAAGCACGCTGTCCATTTGTTGTTCGACGGCGAGTTTTTGCGTACCGTCCCAAAAATCGTCGGGTTGCATACCCAAACTGGGAATAAAAGTGTACTCCTGCATATCGCGCGTAATGAGCGTTTTGTCGAAGTCGTACATAATCGCAACAATAGGTTTTTTCATACAAACATCACCTTTATTGTTATATTTTGATAAGCCAAACACTGTTTTGCGGATATATTATACCATGTATCGCGTCTCTTTTCAAGCCTCTCTTTAACGACCGACATCAGTTGTTCACAAAAGACGTGTTTTTCTGAATCACGTCGTGCGCGCCGCCCTCTTTGATGCTTATTGCGGACACAAGCGTCATTTTGGCGTTCTTGTGCAAAGCCTCGATGGTGGTTGCGCCGCAGTTGCACATGGTGGATTTGACCTTGTACAAGCTCTTACGCACGTTGTCTTTGAGGCTGCCTGCATACGGCACGTAGCTGTCCACGCCCTCTTCGAAACCGAGTCCGCTCTTTCCGCCGAGGTCGTAGCGTTGCCAGTTTCTCGCACGGTTGCTGCCCTCTCCCCAGTACTCTTTGACGTAGTTGCCGTTGATGACGAGTTTGTTGGTCGGGCTTTCATCGAAGCGCGCGAAGTATCTGCCCAGCATAAGGAAGTCCGCGCCCATAGCAAGAGCAAGCGTCATGTGGTAGTCCTGCACGATGCCGCCGTCCGAACATATCGGGATATAAATTCCTGTTTTTTTGAAGTACTCGTCACGAGCCTCTGCAACCTCAA